>ERZ842401.451-NODE-451-length-59727-cov-29.532109_pt1 | contig 59727 bp, 53 predicted proteins | sample MGYA00521270_ERZ842401 | MGnify/ENA primary metagenome ERZ842401 (study PRJEB31892, sample SAMEA3878208) | bioreactor metagenome | biome: Moose rumen | place: Sweden | collected 2011-10 | study: EMG produced TPA metagenomics assembly of the PRJEB12797 data set...
GAGAAAAAAGTCTACGAACAGCCCCGCATGGAGGCTGTGGAAGTGAAGATTGAGAGTTTGTTACAAACTCAGTCGAACCAGGAACTGTCTCGTGAAGATAAGTATATGGATTTTTGAAAGTAAAACTATGAAAGACGGTTTGTTTTATCAAGCCCTGTTGCTTGGTGCAGCTGCGCTTACAGTTGCTTGCTCAGGCACCGATATGGGTGAATTAATGGAATCTCCGCCATTACATCAGCGAACATGGATTGCTACTATGGAAGCAGTTAGAGACAGTGTAACGATGGCTGATGAGCCCATGACACGCTCTTTGTATTATGGCGGTAATAGTGGTAATCGACATGCCCTTGTCTGGGATGTTGGCGATAATGTATCAGTATATAAGGGTGATGTGTTAGTGGGAACGTTGTCACCTACAGTGACGGGCACAGTCCAGACCACGCTGACGGGAACTCTTACCGGCTCAATTGCTGTTAATGATATTCTATCGCTTTACATTCCTGCCCGTGACCTTGACTTCAGAAATCAAACGGGTTCGATAGCAAATCTATCGTCCTACTACATGTTCCAAAACTCCACTACGGAAGTTACTGAAGCCAAGGATGTCGGATCGACATTGTCTCTGGATGTTGCAAAACTAACTCATACTCAAACCTATGTTCGCTTTAGACTTACAGACCATGAAACGGGCGAACGTCTGCATCCCACGAAACTACAGTTCTTTGCTGCCAGCGGAAAAATCGTGGCTACCAAGGCCTTGGATGGTACTACTACCTATTTTGACAATGATAATCCATTGACAGTGAATCCTGTAAGTGATGATGGGGAATATCCTGGTGAACTATTTGTTGCTATTCTAAACGATAATGGTAAGAGTGACACTTACAGAATAAAAGCATGGGTAGGCGAAAATGTCTATGTTGGTCCTACTAATAGCGCAATGGGTGCAATATCTGACAATGGTTATTTGGGTACATTGCTTCGTACCATGACAAAGACCACTGCCGCCAGCACGCTGACGGTTGATGCCATTGCCGCCCAGACCTATACTGGCTCTGCCATTGAGCCGGCGGTGACGGTGCGGGACGGCGAGACGGTGCTGACGCAGGGCACCGACTACAGCGTGGCCTACAGCGACAACACTGCCGGCGGCACGGCTACGGTGACCATCACCGGCCTGGCCGATGCCGGCGCCACCGCCGCCACGAAGTACCTGGGCACGAAGGAGGTGAACTTCACCATCGGGAAGGCCACGCCTGTGATTACCCTGGCTGCCGCATCGCTGACGCTTCAGCAGAGCACGACGGGCTCTGTGGCCGTGAGCTCTGTGAAGATCGGCGAGCTGGACGTGACCGACCGCGTGGACATCACCTATAGCTCTGACACACCGAGCGTTGCCAGCGTTGCTGCCGACGGCACGGTGACCGGCGTGGTGGTGGGCAACGCCACCATCACGGTGACAGCCACGCCTAAGAGTGCCGATGCCGGCAACATGAACGCCGTGTCTGCGGAATATGCCGTGCACGTGAGCTATGGCGTTGGCACGCAGAACACCGTAGGCGACTGGGGCGACGGCGGCACTACCAACGATACCGACATGCACTTCTAAGCCTATACCTATTATTAATAAACTAAAACAAAAAGACGACAATGAATACAAAGAAGATATTATTCTGGGCAGCGCTGCCCCTGCTGGGTGCCTGCTCAACCGCCGACGAGCAGGAAGGCCTCAACGCCAATGACGGCCGCGTGCCCGTGACGCTGACCGCCGAGACGGTGCAGGCCGTGCAGACACGTGCCGGTGCCGGCGCCTCGCAGACCCTGAACGTGGGCTACCTGACCACCGGCGACGTGGTGAAGGTGGGCATCCGCAACTATGACAGCAGCGACACCGAGGACTTCACCGACTACTCGTTCACCGTGACCAATGCCACCGGCGCCATGAGCGTGACCGGCGGTAGCGCCACGCCCTACTATCCCACGGACAACGACGGGCGCATAGACCTCATCGCCTACTACCCCTCGACGGCCGCCTCGCCCTTCACGGTGAAGGCCGACCAGAGCACCGACGCCAACTACCGCGCCAGCGACCTGCTGTATGAGAAGAAGACCAACCTGAGCCGCACCACCGATGCCGTGGCCCTGCAGCTAGACCACCTGATGGCCAAGCTGACGCTGAACATCACCGCCGGCGAGGGCGTGTCGTATATCAAGAGCATCACGATGACCAACGTGGTGCCGTCGTGCACGTTCGACGCCAAGACGGGCGCCGTGGCTGCTACGGGTAGCGCCGGCACTATCAGCGTCTTCACCGACGGCGACAACGACAACACCACGGCACGCGGTGCCTGCGTGTTCCCCGGCCAGGAGATAGCCGCCACCGGCCTGCTGGAGATTGTGGTGCAGAAGACCGACGGCAACAGTGCCACGGCCACCTACGCCCTGGCCTCCGCCAAGACGTTTGACGGCGGCTCGGAGTACACGATGAACATCACCGTGAACCGCACGGCCCTGGGCACCACGAACACGCTGACGGGCTGGGATGCCACCGGCAAGACCGTGAACGTATGTCCGCAGACGCTGACCTTCACCGTAGGCGGTGCCACGTTCACGATGGTGTATGTAGAGGGAACGGAGAACGACATTGCCATGAACTGGGACGACCGAACTTCAGGTGCCAGCTACAACAGACATCCTGTCACGGTGCAGGGTATTACCGGCTACTACATCGGCCAGACGGAGGTGAACAATAAACTGTGGTATGCCGTGATGGGTTCTAAGCCCACGGTATGGAGTGCATCCGGCCAGAACAATGGTCAGCCCAACAACGGCGATGCTTATCCCGTGGCTTGGGTGTCGTATGATGATATCTGCACGGCCTCTACCGGTTTCCTTGACCTGCTGAACACGGCCGCAGCCTCTCAGCTGCCTGCCGGCATGGCGTTCGTTCTGCCCAGCGAGGTTCAGTGGCAGTATGCCGCCATCGGCGGTGCCCGCACGAAGGGGTATACCTATTCTGGCAGCAGCAATTGGGGCGATACTGCGTGGGAAGGCGATAATAGCGGCACCACCACCCATCCTGTAGCCACCAAGCCTGCCAACGAGCTGGGACTCTATGATATGAGCGGCAATGTGTGGGAGTGGTGCCGCGACCTGTATGCTACAGTTACAGACAATCAGGTACTGGCTAAGGACTACGTAGGTGAATCGGGCTCTACTCGCGTCATTCGCGGTGGTTGCTGGGGCAATACCTCTTCTCACGCGGCGTACTTTTATCCATCATTCCGCGTCCCGTATGCGGCGTCCGCTCACTACTGTAGCGTTGGCTTCCGGCTTGCTCTCCAGTTCACTGACTGAGCCAGCCAGAAAGAAATAACCAGCAAAACCTCCCTGGGTGTGCCTGCTCAAAAAGGCACCCCTAAAGGGTGCCAAAAAGAGCAGGCTCGCCCAGGGAGGTTACGCTATCAGAAAAGAGACACAGGATGCAGATCAAACTGTTTACGATGCCCGTATTCGGCGGCGAGCATGTGGAGGAGGAGCTGAACAAGTTTCTCCGCTCGCACCGCGTGCTGCAGCTGGAACGCCACTATGTGAGCGAGCAGGGCGGCTACTGGGCCATGCTGGTGGAGTATGCCGATGGCGACCCGGTGGCCGAGGCGCCGCCCGCAGGGCGGCGCGACCGCAAGGACCCCACGGAGGGCATGAACGAAGAGGAGAAGATGCGCTTCAGCGTCTATCGCGACAAGCGCAAGGAACTGTCAACCCAGCGGGGCATAGCACCGTTTCTGGTGTTCACCAACGAGGAACTGGCCATCCTGTCGCGCCTGCCCGAGCTGAATGCCGAGAGCATCAGGGGTTTGAAGGGCATTGCCCCTCAGCGTCTGCGCGACTACGCCCCCTTCTTCTTCAACCTGATAACCCTTGACGCCGATGCCGAAGCGAGTGGGGCAGCTGATGCCCAGAATCTGTAGCCTGGAGAACCTGCACGAGGCCTTCCTGCGCAGCGCACGCGGCAAGAGCGGCAAGTGGGCCGTGGTGCACATGCGCCAGCATCTGGACGAGCAGCTGCTGAAGATGCAGCGCCAGCTGCTGGACGGCACCTTCCGCTTCGGGCAGTACAACTTCTTTGACATCACCGACCAGAAGCGCCGCACCATCTGCGCAGCCTCGTTCACGGAGCGCGTGGCCTTCCACGCCATGATGCGCATCTGCCACCCCGTGTTCGACGACTTCCAGTGCGACTTCAGCTATGCCTCGCGCAAGGGCAAGGGCACCGATGGCGCACTGGACCTGGCACAGCGGCTGGCCGGGCAGTACCGCTGGTTTGCCAAGTTGGACGTGGTGAAGTTCTTCTACTCGATAAGCCACGAGGTGATGATGTCGCAGCTGTGCCGTCTGTTCAAGGACCCGCTGCTGCTGACGCACTTCCAGCGCATCGTAGACAGCTACGAGGCATCGCCCGGGCGCGGACTGCCCATAGGCAACCTGACCAGCCAGTACTTTGCCAACCACTACATGGGTGTGGCCGACCACTGGGCCAAGGAGCATCTGCACGTGGCAGCCATGGTGCGCTATATGGACGATGTGCTGCTGTTCGGTAACGACAGGAAAGAACTGCTGCACCAAGTGAACGAACTGACTGCATACATGGAACGCGAACTCAGGCTGAGGATGCACGAACCGATAATCAACCAGACAAAATACGGCATCCCGTTCCTGGGCTACGTGGTCTATCGCGACCGCCTGCGATTGTCGTTGCGCAGCCGCAGGCGATATAAGACGAAGATGATACAGCTGGCCAAGAGCCTGAACGACGGACGCATCGGTGAGCGGGAATATGCCACAAGGGCACTGTGCCTCACAGCATACGTCGTCAAGGCCGATACGACGGACTACCGCCGCCATCTGGCCAGAACCATTGAAGGAATATATCCATAAGGGGCTCTACTCGCGTCATTCGCGGTGGTAGCTGGAACAATACCTCTTCTAACGCGGCGTACTTATATCCATCATTCCGCAACCCGTATGCAGCGTCAACTCACAACTATAACGTTGGCTTCCGGCTTGCTCTCCAGCTCAATGTCTAATGGAAAATATAAATAGAATAGTCAGTGAACAGGATATATCTCCCGTCTGCCCGCCACAGCGCGGGTGGCAAAAACCGCCTTTTGTCGCTGGCGCGCAACTGGCTGCGCCGCAAGCTTCAAGCTCTTGTCGCGGCGCGCGAGGTGAAGCGCTACAACAAGCTGGCGCGTAAAGTACGAAGTAATACCCCGCACCTTTAGTAGAGGCCGAAAAAGAAAAAAGCCCCGAACGATGTGCGGGGCTTTTCAGTTGTTGATAGTGGTCAAGTTTGCTCAGATGTCAATCGTTTGCATTTCGTTGGTTAGGAAGGAGTTGGCGAAGACTTCGCGTGCCTCGTTGAGCAAGATGCTTTCATCGGCATAGCGGGCACTGTAGTGTCCGAGCAGCAGTTTGCCGACGTGCGCATCGCGTGCTACCATCGCCGCCTGTTGTGCTGTCGAGTGGTAGTATTTCTCGGCGCCGGCCACCTTGTCGTTGGCATAGGTGCTTTCGTGGTAGAGCGTGCTGATGCCTCTGACCATCTCGTGGAGTTTTGGCATGTAGCGCGTGTCGGAGCAGTAGGCATACGACCGGGGCGGGTCGGCGGGGGTGACGAGCTTTTCGTGAGGAATCTCAGTCCCGTCGCTGAGGGTGTAGCCCTGTCCGGCCTTGATGTTGCTGATTTGCGAGACGGGAATCTGGTACATGTCTATCATGTCGCGCCGTATGTGTGGCAGTAAAGGTTTCTCACGGAACAGATAGCCGGCACAAGGCATCCGGTGGTTCAGGGGAATGGTCTCTACGGTGAGTGACCGGTCCTCAAAGATAACCTGCTGCCGGGTGGTGTCGACGGCATGGAACAGCACCTTGTAGCCGATGTCGTAGTTGAAGAACAGGTCTAACTGCGCATTGAGCATTGGTTCCAGTTCTTGCGGCGCGTAGATGTGGAGGTCAGCCGTGCGCCCGAGGAGCCCGAAGGTGCTGATGATTCCGATGAGCCCGAAACAGTGGTCGCCATGCAGGTGCGATATGAAGATGACGCCCAGTCTCTCGAACGAGAGCCCAGAGCGCCTGATTTGCAGTTGCGCACCCTCTCCACAGTCAATCATATAGAGTTTGCCCCGACACTCCACCACTTGCATGGATGGCAGATGGCGGGTTGTGGGCAGTGCGCTGCCGCAGCCGAGTATATGTACGCGAAATGGTTCCATAGCTACATGTCGAATTCGTCGGCAGTTCCGTCGTCGAGGGTGATGCCCAGGTCGCCGTATTCGTCGCCGGTGGGATGTCCGTATTCAAAGATTTCCTTGTCATCGTCGTCGGCCTGGATGACGAGTGAGTCGGGAGTGAGTTTGAGGATGTCGAACCTCAGAAACTCTTCCATGTCGATGCCGTCTTCGCGTGTGGCCACAATCTGCAGCTTGCCGTTGAAGATGCGCCACGACTTATAGACGATGCTGCTCTGGTCGATGCTTTCGGCAGCCCCGCCTCTCATGATGCGCAGCCCATTCTCGCTGCTGCCGTCGAGCGGGTTGGGCATGACCCAGTCGCCGTTGAGCATGGACTTGTTGATGACCAGGAGCGCTTCGGTAGTGTCGGCATTGGCCACCACCGCCATTTCGTCGCCTACGGCATATCCTCCGAACACTTTGTTGCCGATGCGTGCCGTCTCCACGTTGATGTTTATCGTGTCGCCGGCATCGGTAATAATCTGCAGGGTGTTCATGGCCGACCCGTCGCCGCAGAACCCGTAGATGGTGGTGTCTTGCCGGATGTTTTTCACTCGCCACTCGTCGTCGCCCCCGTTGTTGTTGGCAGGCTGCCTGCCGTTGCAGCTGGTCATTGCAGCCATGATGGCCGTGAAGGCCGCTATTGCAAATAAAAATTGCCTCATAGTTTATTGGTTTTGATGATTCTCGTTTCTTTTAGCCTCGTTCCACAGAGCGTCCATCTCTTCGAGCGACATCTCCGTGAGGGGCTTTCCTATGCGTATGGAGTGAGCCTCGATATAATTGAACCTGCTGATGAATTTCCTGTTGGTACGCTCAAGGGCATTGTCGGGGTTTAACTTGTAGAGCCGGGCTGCATTGATGACCGAGAAGAGGAAGTCGCCCAACTCATTGGTCGAGGCTTCGGCATCGCCTTTGTCCAGTTCGGCTTCCAGTTCAGAGAGTTCTTCGCGCACCTTGTCCCATACATCTTCTCGCTTCTGCCAGTCGAAGCCTACGTTGCGGGCCTTGTCCTGTATGCGGTAAGCCTTGATCAGCGCGGGCAGGGCAGCGGGCACACCAGAGAGTACGGTCTTGTTGCCGTCTTTTTCTTTCAGCTTGATCTGTTCCCAGTTCTGCAGCACCTGTTCGCTGGTGTCGGCTTTTGCGAAGTCCCTGTCTTCGCCATTCTCGCCATAGGGCAGGGGCTTGGGGTCTTGTGCGCCTATCTGTGACGGGTGGTAGACGTGTGGATGACGGAAAATCAGCTTGTCGGTCTGCTGGTCGAGCACGTCGGCAATGTCGAAAGCACCTTGCTCGGCACCTATCCTTGCATAGAAGCATACGTGCATCAGCACGTCGCCCAGTTCTTTAACGACGTCGTGCTGGTCGCCCAGTGCCAATGCGTCGCAGAGCTCGAAAGTCTCCTCAATGGTGTTTGGCCGCAGGCTTTCGTTGGTCTGCTTCTTGTCCCACGGGCATTTCTCGCGCAACTGGTCCAGTACGTCGAGCAGGCGTCCGAACGCCTTCATCTGTTCTTCTCTTGAATGCATCTCTCAGAATGAATAATTTATGTGGTGTGAAAGATAGGGGTTATACTTTGTCTCATCCATGATGGTGGTCTTGGGACCGTGTCCGGGATAAGCCACGACGTCAGGAGGCAGGGCTGCTGCCAGTCGTTGCAGTGACTGCATCAACTGGGGCCACGACCCGCCAGGCAGGTCAGTGCGTCCCACACTCATCCGGAACAGGGTGTCGCCGGTGAAGACGGCCTTCTCTTCAGCGCAGTACAGGCATACGCCTCCGGGCGAATGTCCGGGGGTGTGTATCACCTGCAGGGTGTGGTTGCCGAAGGCGACGGTGTCGTCATCGTTCAGCAGTGTGCCGACGGGAGGTGTCGGTCTGTCATAGCTGATGCCCAGTCCCATCTCTTCGCATTGCCTGTGCATGTCGGCAATCAGGTTGGCATCGGCGGCATGAATCTCGGGTTTCAGTCCGAACTGTGCGTAGATGGTGTCGTTGCCAAAGGCGTGGTCGAAGTGTCCGTGCGTACACAGCAGGTGGACGGGAGTCAGGCCGTTGTCGCGCAGGTAGCTGACTATGGCCTGCCGCTCTTCCTCGAAATAGGCACCGCAGTCGATGACTACAGCCTGGTGGGTGTCGTCGCTGACTACGTAGCAGTTCTCCTGCAGGGAGTTCACTTCAAAAGTCTTGATTGTCATATCGGGCCCTTTTAGTTTTTCATAACAGGAACGTACACTATATGCTTCTCTTTGAACCATTCCTCATCGAAATAGTCAGAGATTTTGACGGCCTCTGCAATTTTGCGGAAGGGCTGCACCTCGGACTGCAACTCACCCCCCTTGAGGCAGATGACTCCGTTGGGCAGCGCATTGTGCTGCTTTTTAGCGATATTCTTGCGAACAATCTTCATCAGGTCGGGCAGTGGCATCACGGCTCTGCTTACCACGAAATCATATTGTCCCTTCTCGTCCTCGCCGCGCAGGTGTTCGGCCACGCAGTTCTTCAGTCCGATGGCGCTGATCACCTCTTGTGCCACGCGAATCTTCTTTCCGGTGCCGTCAATCAGCTTAAACCGGCACTCGGGGAACAGGATGGCCAGCGGTATGCCGGGGAATCCCCCTCCTGTGCCGAAATCCAGTATCAGCGTGTCCTGCTTGAAATGGATATACCGTCCGATGGCCAGTGAATGCAGTACGTGGTGTTCATACAAGTTGTCAATGTCTTTTCTCGATATCACATTGATCTTGCTGTTCCAGTCGTGGTACAGTTCATCCAGTGCCGAAAACTGTTGGTGCTGCTCTTCCGAGAGCGTGGGAAAATACTTTTCTATCAATTTCATAGTGCAAAATTAAAAAATAATTATGGATTATGAACTATGAATTATGAATTTTTTGTACCTTTGCACCCGATTTTTAAGTATTTAGGCAAAATGAAGCATATCAAAGCGGCACTTTTCGACCTTGACGGCGTGGTTTTCGACACCGAACCGCAGTATACGGTGTTCTGGGGCAGTCAGTGCCGGATGTATCATCCGGAACATCCCGGTCTGGAGCTTGAGATAAAAGGATCTACGCTGCAGCAGATATATGACCGGTGGTGGTCGGGACCCCTCGAGTCGGAGCGTGCTGAGGTGACACGGCGTCTTGATGCCTTCGAGGCAGAGATGGACTATACCTATATCTCAGGCTTTGAGCAGTTTGTGCGTGACCTCCGTTCGAATGGTGTGAAAACGGCCGTGGTCACCAGCAGCAACCAGCCGAAGATGCAGAGCGTGTTTCGTGCGCAGCCTGGGTTCCGTGAACTGTTCGATGCCATCCTTACCAGTGAGGACTTCTCGGCCAGCAAGCCGTCGCCCGACTGCTATCTGAAGGGTGCTGCCGTCTTTGGCCTGCAGCCCGAGTCGTGCGTCGTCTTCGAGGATAGCTTCAACGGCCTGAAGTCAGGTCGCTCTGCCGGCATGTTTGTCGTCGGTCTGGCCACTACCAATAGTCAGGAAAGCATAGCACCACTGTCGGATGTTCAGATAGCCCATTACGAGGGGATGACCTACGGACGTCTGCTTGAGCTCTTCAACCAATAAGCACAATTATTAATTATTAGAATCATGTCAGGATATTTAGTGAGCGATGAGCGTAAAGTGACTACGCACCGCTTTATCGAGATGAAACAGAAAGGAGAGAAGATATCCATGCTTACCTCCTACGACTTTACGACGGCCGGAATCGTTGACCGTGCCGGCATTGACGGCATACTCATTGGCGACTCCGCCTCGAACGTGATGGTGGGCAACAGCACCACGCTGCCAATGACCGTCGACCAGATGATTTATCATGCCCGGGCTGTGGTCAATGGCGTGAAGCGTGCCTTGGTGGTTTGCGACATGCCCTTTGGCTCTTACCAGACGGGCCGGCACGATGGTGTGGCCAATGCCATACGCATCATGAAAGAAAGTGGATGCGATGCCTTGAAACTGGAGGGTGGCGTGGAGATTCTTGATACCGTGAAGGCCATCCTGGATGCCGGTATCCCCGTGATGGGACATCTGGGTCTGACGCCTCAGAGCATCAATAAGTTTGGCACCTATGCCGTGCGTGCCAAAGAGGAGCGCGAGGCGGCCAAGTTGCTGTCTGATGCCAAAGTGCTGGCAGAGACAGGCTGTTTTGCCGTGGTGCTGGAGAAAGTGCCGGCACTGCTGGCCGAGCAGGTGACGAAAGAAATCAGCGTGCCTACCATAGGAATCGGTGCCGGCGGTCATTGCGACGGTCAGATTCTGGTGGTGGCCGATATGCTGGGTATGACTCAGGGATTCTCGCCCCGTTTTCTGCGCCGCTATGCCGATTTGAATACCGTGATGACCGACGCTATCGGTCAGTATGTGACGGATGTGAAGAGTGGCGACTTCCCCAACGAGAAGGAGTCCTACTAATAATAAGTAACAGTAGAAAGAAGGTGAACACTCAGAGTACGACCGTACATATTAAGCTGTGGCACAGGGAGTTCTGGATGATGGCTATAGCAAACTTACTGCTGTCGCTGTCAGTGACAATGCTTATTCCCACACTGCCCAGATGGCTGTTTGGCACTCAGGGACTGGATGCTGTCCGGGTAGGACTGATCATGGGCGCTTTTGCCCTGGGGCTGTTTCTTCCCGGTCCGTTCTGTTCGTGGTTGGTACAGCATTATCGTCGCAACCTGGTATTTTTGTTTGCCGTGTGCGTGTTGGCAGTCACCATGCTGGTGCCTTTCCTGCCATCAGCGGTGCTCAGTCCGTCGGTGCTTTTCCTGTGGCGTGTGTTGCAGGGTGGGGCTTTCGGACTGGCTCAGATGGTGCTGTCGTCCACACTGATTATCGACACCTGCGAGTCTCAGCACCGCACGGAGGCCAATCATTCAGCCACTTGGTTCGGCCGGTTTGCTTTGTCGCTGGGGCCCATGTTCGGTCTGTTGCTTCTGACGCTGTCGCACCGCTTTTCGGGCTGGTATTCACTGGCCGATGCCGCTGTCCCCAGTCTGTCGTTCCTCAATGTGCTGGTCGTGTCGGCAGGCTTTTGTGTACTTGCCATCGTGTTGGTCTTGCTCATCCATTTCCCCTTCCGTGTTCCCGACGACGATCTTCACCTGTTCAGCCTCGACCGCTTTTTCCTGCCGTCGGGCTTCCCGCTGTTTGTCAACCTGCTGCCAGTCACGTTTGCGGTGGGGCTTCTCATGTCGCTGCCCCTCAGCGCCAATAACTACGGGATGGCCATGGTTGGCTTTCTGTTGGCGTTGCTTTCCCAGCATTTCGTGTTTCGCGATGCCGATTTGAAGAGTGAAGTGGTGTCGGGTCTGCTGTTGATTGGGGCTGCATTGGTCATTCTTATAGCGTCGCGCTTCTCGCCGCTCACTTCGCCCCTTGTAGGCTTGGGACTGGGGTTGGTCGGCTCGCGCTTCCTGCTATTCTTCATCAAGCTGAGTCGACATTGTCAGCGCGGCACGTCGCAGAGCACTTTTCTGCTGGGGTGGGAGAGTGGCCTTGCCTTGGGCATCGGCATGGGCTATGCCTGCTTCTACGGTCGTCCCATGTTGCTGCTCTCTGTTTCGCTGGCATTGGTCTCGGTCTCTTTGCTGTTCTATATACTGTTTACGCATAACTGGTTCATCAGGCATAAGAACCGCTGATACCGACATTTATTATGAACTATATTAATAACAAAATTATGATGAAAAGAACATGTTTAATTGTTCTGATGGCTTGTCTGACTATTGGTGTGCAGGCACAGAACGTGCAGATTCACTATGATTTCGGACGTAATATCTACACCGGAGAAGAGGCAGGCCGCTCGAAGGTGACCATGACCCTGGAGCAGTTTAAGGCCGATGACTGGGGCTCGTGGTATTATTTCGTTGACGTGGACTTTAGCCGTCATTTCACCGAGAGTGCCTACACCGAGATTTCGCGCGAGTTCACGCTGGGCTCACAGTCACCCTTTTCCGCACATGTAGAGTACAACGGCGGCCTCAGTCGTAATGCCAGTTTTCAGCAGGCAGGCCTTGCAGGTATAGCCTACAATGGTCATACGAAGGATTTTTCTAAGACGTGGTCCGTGCAGTTGCTGTATAAACAGTATTTTAAGAGTTACGAGGATACCCACTCCTATGCCAGCGCCCAGCTGACAGGTGTGTGGTCTACCACGTTTGCCAACAGGAAGTGCACCTTCTGCGGTTTCATTGATTTCTGGCGTGGCGAGAAGGCTGATGGTCATGGGTGTCTCGTCATCCTCTCCGAGCCACAGTTCTGGTATAATGTCAACAAGCATTTCAGCCTGGGAACGGAATGGGAGTTCTCCAACAATTTCGTCTTTAATCAGGATGCAGACAGCGGCAAGACCTTCTTTCTGAATCCTACCGTCGCTGTGAAGTGGAACTTCTGACTAAAGTTTTGCCTTCAGGTATTGTCCCGTCACGCTTGCAGCACACTGGGCTACCCGTTCCGGCGTATCGGCTACAATGAGGTTGCCGCCTTTGTCGCCGCCGTCGGGACCGAGGTCAATGATGTGGTCAGCCAGTTTGATAATGTCCATATTGTGTTCGATGATGATGACCGTGTGGCCACGGGCAATCAGTGCGTCGAGCGACGACATCAGCCGGCGTATGTCGTTGAAGTGCAGACCTGTGGAAGGCTCGTCGAAGATGAAGAGCGTAGGCTCCTGCTTCTCCAGACTCAGGTAATAGGCCAACTTGACGCGTTGGTTCTCGCCTCCTGAGAGCGTGCTGCTATTCTGTCCAAGTTTGATGTATCCCAGTCCCACGTCCTCCAGCGTCTTCAGTCGGCCCACGATGGTCTTCTGTCCATGCTCGCCGAAGAACTCGATGGCCTCGCTGATGGTCATGTTCAGCACGTCGTCGATGTTTTTCCCTTCGTACTTCACGTCGAGGATTTCGTGCTTGAAGCGCTTGCCGTGACAGGCCTCGCACTCCAGCACTATATCGGCCATGAACTGCATCTCCACGGTGATGGTGCCGGCGCCCTTGCATTCGTCGCAGCGTCCTCCGTCGGCATTGAACGAGAAGTACTGCGACGAAAATCCCATCTGCTGCGATAACTGCTGAGAGGCAAAGAGGTCGCGGATGGCATCGTAGGCCTTGACGTAGGTGGCGGGGTTTGACCGGCTCGACTTGCCTATGGGGTTCTGGTCTACAAACTCCACGCGCTTGATGGCATCGATGTCGCCATCCAGCCTGGTGTACTCGCCCGGAGCATCGCACACCTCGCCGAGGTGTCGGCGCAGGGCGGGGTAGAGTATTCCCTTTATCAGGCTTGACTTCCCTGAGCCCGAGACGCCCGTCACCACAGTGAGCACATTGAGCGGAATCTGCACATCAATGCCGCGCAGGTTGTTCATGCGGGCACCAATGATGTCAATATGTCGGTTCCAAGGACGTCGGCTGGCGGGTACGGCGATGGTCTCCTGTCCTGCCAGATACCGCAGGGTATACGAACGGGATGAAGTCAGTTGTCCGGACGGGTCTGACTGGTGCGACAGCTCGGTGCCGGCCTTGGGGACCGGTCCGGCATAGACGATCTCGCCGCCCAGTCTGCCGGCATCGGGTCCTACGTCGACGAGGTAGTCGGCAGCCCGGATAATCTCTTCGTCGTGCTCTACAACTACGACCGTGTTGCCCAGTGCCTGCAATTCTTTCAGTACGTGGATAAGGCGGTCGGTGTCGCGCGAATGCAAGCCTATTGACGGCTCGTCGAGGATATAGAGCGAACCGATGAGGCTGCTGCCCAGCGATGTGCAGAGGTTGATGCGCTGGCTCTCACCGCCCGACAGCGTGTTCGACAGGCGGTTGAGTGTCAGATAGCCCAAACCCACATCCTGCAGGAACTGCAGGCGTGAGGTGATTTCTGCGAGCAGGCGCTTGCCGATGGCTGCATCGTGTTGCGACAACTCCAGACGGGCGAACCACTCCTGCAGGCGTACCACAGGCATCTGCACCAGGTTGGTGATGCTGCGTCCGCCAATCTTCACATATTCGGCCTCGGGTTTTAGGCGTGTGCCGTGACAGGTGGGACAGACGGTCTTGCCGCGATAGCGGCTCAGCATGACGCGGTACTGTATCTTGTATTGGTTGTCCCTGACCATCTGGAAGAAAGCGTCGATACAGGGCTTCTCCTTTTCGTTGCGGTCAGAAGGCAGACCGTGCCATAGCCAGTCTTTCTGCTGCTGTGTCAGGTTATAGTAAGGCTCGAAGATGGGGAAGTCATCCTGGGCCGCATGACGTATGAACCAGTTTTTCCATTCGCCCATCTTATCACCGTGCCAGCAGACCACGCAGCCGTCGTAGACCGACAGCGAGGTGTTGGGGATGACCAGGTGTTCATCGATGCCGATGATGCGGCCGAAGCCCTGACACTCGGGACAGGCACCGGCGGGCGAGTTGAAGGAGAATAGTTGGTCGGTAGGCTCCACGAAGGTCATCCCGTCGGCCTCGAAGCGCGTCGAGAAGTCGTAGACCAGTCCCGCGGGCAACACCATCAGGCGCAACTCACCTTTTCCCTCGTAGAAGGCAGTCTCGGCCGAGTCGACGAGACGGGCTATGGTGTCCTTGTCGTCGGAGGCCGCCAACCTGTCGATGACGAGGTAGATGCGAGCGTCGTGTGTTGTGAGCGGAGCCGCCTCGGCCTGGGTGTGCGCGTCCAGCCAGTCGTCGATACGCGTCAGGCTGCCATCGGCATAGATACGGCTGAACCCTTGAAGTAGGCTGGTCTTCAGTTGCTGGGTGATGTCGCGTCCCTCGGGCACCGTCACCGGTGCCATGATGGCAAACTTTGTGCCTGCCGAGAACTCCAGCATCTTCTTCACCACGTCTTCCGTAGAGTGCTTCTTCACCTCTTCGCCGCTGACGGGTGAAAAGGTGTGGCCTATGCGGGCAAACAGCAGGCGCAGGTATTCGTATATCTCTGTCGAGGTGCCTACGGTGCTTCGCGGGTTGCGGGCAATCACCTTCTGCTCGATGGCAATGGCGGGTGGTATGCCGTGAATGTAGTCGCACTCGGGCTTGTTCATGCGTCCCAGAAACTGACGTGCATAACTTGACAGGCTCTCTACGTAGCGGCGCTGCCCTTCAGCGTAGAGCGTGTCGAATGCCAGCGATGATTTGCCGGAGCCCGAGACACCTGCAATGACGATAAAATGGTTGCGAGGCAGGCGCACGTCAACGTTTTTCAGGTTGTTGACGCGTGCCCCCTTTATGTCGATGTATTCCTGACTCACCTTATTATATATTATAGACGTTTCAGCACCAGCATCAGATGATCCCACACCATCTGCACCGTAGGTATATGCAGACGCTCGTCGGGGGTGTGGACATCGCGCAGGGTGGGACCGAATGAAATCATGTCGATGGCGGGATAGCGCTCAGAGAAGAGGCCGCACTCCAGACCTGCATGGATGCCGCGCACGATAGGCTCCTTGCCAAACAACTCCTTGTAGGTCTGGACCACCGTGTCGCGCAGCTTGCTCTCGGCGCGCATCTTCCAGGCGGGATAGCCGTCGCTGCTGTGAGCTTCTGCACCTGCCAGTTGGAAGGTGGCCACGATGGTGGCACACATATTGTCGAGGTTCGACATCACATTGGAGCGTTGCGATGAAAGAATGTTGATCTCCGTCTCAGTCGAGTGGATGGCGGCAATATTGCTTGACGTCTCCACCATCCCGTTCAGTTCAGGATCCTGGCAGATGGCATAGATGCCGTTGGCTACGGCTTGCAGGGCCCAGACGAAGTTGCGGGCCACCTGTGACTCGATGACCGGTTCGGCATCGGCCGATTCCATCGTCCACACCATCTGCGTGTCGGTGACGTGGAACTCGTCGCCCACCTGTGCGGCAAACACGTTCCAGTCGGCCTTCACATTCTCCTTTACGTCGTTGGGAACGGCTATGACAAACATGCCGTCGCGGGGAATGGCGTTGTGAAGCTTGCCAGAGTGGAACTGTGCCAGACGCACGCCCTCGTAGCGGTTCATGGTCTGAAAAAGGAAACGTCCCAGCAGTTTGATGGCGTTGGCGCGCTTCTTGTTGATGTCATCGCCAGAATGACCGCCGGTGAGACCTTTCAGCTGGGCTCTCATGAAGAACGAGCCGGCGGGTGCCTCTTCGCGCTTGAAGGTGAACTTGGCCTGTGTGTTGCGACCTCCGGCACAACTGACGAAAATCTCGCCCTCGTCCTCCGAGTCCAGGTTGATCAGGTAGTCGCCCGTCATAAAGCCGGCCTTCATGCCCTCGGCACCGCTGAGGCCCGTCTCTTCATCACGTGTGAAGACGCACTCTAACGGCCCATGTTCAATGTCGTCGGATTCCAGTATGGCCAGTTCTATGGCACAGCCTATGCCATCGTCGGCTCCCAGAGTGGTGCCTTTGGCCTTCAGCCACTCGCCGTCGACATAGGTCTGTATGGCATCGCGGTCGAAGTCGAAGTCTACGTCCACCAGTTTGTCGCACACCATATCCATGTGGCTTTGCAGGATGACCGTCTTGCGGTCTTCGTAGCCCTTGGTGGCAGGTTTGCGGATAAGGACGTTGCCGACCTCGTCGACTTTCGTCTCCAGATGGTGGCTCTCCCCCCAGTTCCTAAGGTATTCAATCATCTTCTCCTCGCGCTTCGACGGGCGTGGAATTTCGTTAATCTTTGCAAACTGCTCGAACACCGATGCAGGTTTTAAGTCACTTTTATTCATTTTTAATGTTTAATATTTAATGATTACTGATAAATTTATTACCTTTGCACCCGCAAAGTTAGTAAAAATGGTTGAAATAATCGCAATCAGCACGTTAATAATTGCTATCTCGATGGCATTTTTGTGCATAAAGCTGGTTTTCCGGCACGATGGACGCTTCTCTTCGCAGCATATTCACGACTCCGAGGCGATGCGTAGGCGGGGCATCCATTGTGTGATGGACCAGGATCGCGAGCAAAGAACCAGACGACACTGTGCAGTTAACGAACGAAATCATTCAATCAAAATAAGTCAACAATGAAAAAGAACATTTTCCGTGCTTTCGCACTTCTGGCTGTTGCCGGACTCACTATTGCTTGTAACAATGCTGCACCCCAGATGGACGAACCTGCTGCTCAGGCAGGCACCTCGGCCGAGGGCATGCGTATAGCCTACATTGAAATCGACACGCTGACGGCTCAGTACGAGTTTGCCAAGCAGAAATCGCTGGAACTCGAGAAGAAGGGCACCAACGCTCGCAACACCATCCAGTCCAAGAGCCAGCAGTTTGAGCGCAACGCACAGGCTTTCCAGCAGAAGTTGCAGAACAACGGCTTCACCAGCCGCGAGCAGGCAGAGAGTGCACAGGCAGCCCTGCAGCGCGAGCAGCAGACGATACTGGCTCTGCAGCAGCGTTTGGAGAACGAGCTGGCCAGCGAGCAGCAGAAGTTCCTGCAGGCTTTCCAGGATAGTCTGGATAACTTCCTGGCCGACTACAACAAGGACAAGAAGTACGACATGATTGTCAACAAGGCCGCCGTGCTCTTTGCCGACAAGCGTTTTGACATCACCGACGAGGTGGTCAACGGTATGAACAAGCGTTACAAGAAGGACGCCTCTGCCGACTCTACAAAGACGAAGTAAAAAGCCAGAAGGTCTGTAGCACCACCATCCCATGACACTGATTATAGTATTTTTGCTGCTGTTGAGCTATCTGCTCATTGCGACCACGCACCTGACGGGTGTGAACAAGGCCGCCATCAGCATATTCCTGGCAGCGACGGGATGGGTTGTCTACATTATCTGGGGTGCCGACTTCGTGATGGACATGCACCCGGGGGCCTATGCAGAGTTTCTGGATGGCAGTGCTCCGACCAGCGAGACGGTCAAGAACTTCATCTACGACGGCATCTTCCTGAAATATGTAGGAAAGGCTGCCGCCATCGTCATGTATCTGCTGGCCACGATGTCCATCATTGAGATACTCAATACCAACGGCTGCTTTGACTTCATCAGCGAGTGGGTGCGCACCCGCAACTCTAAGCGCCTGCTGTGGACCATCACGCTGGCTACCTTCATCCTCTCGGCAAATCTCGATAACCTGACCACCACCATCGTGATGCTCGTCATCATGCATGCCATCGTCAAGAGCCGTGCACAGCGCATGCTGATAGGGTCAGCCATTGTGCTGGCTGCCGTCTGCGGAGGCTGCTTCACCGTCATTGGCGATTCCACAGGACTCATCCTGTGGGGCAACGAGGCCGTCACCGCCACCAATTTCTCCAGCTATCTGGCACTGCCTGCCATCGTGGCGTGGGTGGTGCCCACCATACTGATTAACCGTCAGTTGCCAGGCCGCATCGACATAGAGTGGGGTGTGGCTCCCTACCGCGGCGATGACACGCGACTGAACCGCTGGCAGCGTATGCTGATGCTTGCAGTAGGTATCGGCGGCCTGTGGTTCGTACCCACCTTCCTGAGCATCACCCGTCTGCCGGCATTCGTCGGTGCATTGGTGGTGCTGGCAGTGCTTTGGGTGGTCAATGAGGCGTTTAACCGCAAGCTGATGAACGCCGACCAGATGTCGCAGCGTCGCATACCGCGAGTCATTCAGTACGAGGCCATCCAGCAGATGCTGTTTGTCATGGGTATCATGCTCGGTCTGGGTGTAGTCACTGAGACGGGTGTCTTTGCCGATGTGGCCGACTGGGTTGATGCCACCATAGGCAACCTATGGGTCTTTGGCATCCTGTCTGGACTTATCAGCTGTCTGGTCGACTCGTTCACCATTGCTGCCTCTGGTATTTCTCTCTATGATGTGTGGAATGCAGGCGACTATGCTCAGAATGGTGCTTACTGGAAGGTCATTGCCTATAGTACTGCCGTGGGTGGCTGCCTGCTCTCCGTGGGCAGCGTGTGCGGCCTTGCTCTGATGAAGATGGAACACATACACCTGGGGTGGTATCTTCGCAATATCTCGCTCAAGGTGCTCCTGGGTTGGCTGTTGGGCTTTGCCATCCTATGGCTGGAGCTATTTCTGACCGATGCCCCCTGAGACGTAAGAAACATAACCTAAAAACAAGAATACAATGAAACTGAACGGAAGAAGAGAGAGTTCCCATGTGGAAGATCGCAGGGGACTGAGCACTGGTGCCAAGGCCGGTATCGGCGGTATTGGCGGTGTGATTGTCATTGCCCTGATGACCTTTCTCTCAGGTGGTAATCTGGGCGATGTGGTAGGCAACGTGATGCAGAGCGGCGCGCTGACTCAGCAGACGGAGCAAACCGAACAGCGTGAGTTTACTGCTGAAGAACAGCAGCTGGCCACGGAGTGCAAGCAGATACTGGCCAGCACCGAGGATGTGTGGACTGAGGTGTTCCGTAAGGAGGGCCTGGGCACCTACCAGCCTCCCACGCTGGTGTTGTTCACAAATAGTGTCAACTCGGCCTGCGGGTCGGCAACGGCCCAGGTGGGACCGTTCTACTGCTCGGGCGACCAGAAGCTGTATATCGACCTGTCGTTCTTCACTGAGATGAAAAAGCAGTTGGGCGTGCAGGGCAACACCTTTGCATACGCCTATGTTATTGCCCACGAGATAGGTCATCATGTGGAGTACCAGTTGGGTATATTAGGCAAGGCCCATCAGCAGATGAGTCAGATGGACAAGGCATCGGCCAACCAGGTGAGTGTGCGTCTGGAGTTGCTGGCTGACTATTATGCCGGCGTATGGGCCCATTACGAGGACCAGAAGAACCACTCGTTGGAATATGGCGATATGGAGAAAGGCTTAGAGTTGGCCAAGGCCATTGGCGACGACTGGCTGCAGAAGAAAGCACAGGGCTACGATAACCCCGAGTCGTTTACCCATGGTACCAGTGCCCAGCGTAAGCGCTGGCTGAAACGTGGCTACGACACAGGTGATATGTCGACCACTACGTTTACCGGCAATTACAGCGACCTGTAGGAAATGGTGAACCTATTCGTGATGATAAGGCTCGCCCTTGATGATGGTGCAGGCACGATATACCTGCTCGGTAAACACCAGCCGTATCATCTGATGCGAGAATGTCATGCGCGATAGTGACAACTGTTCGTTGGCTCGTGCATAAACGGCCTGTGAGAATCCATACGGCCCTCCGACTACAAATACCAGTCGGCGGGCCGTATGGCGTTTCTGTTCCAGCCAGTGGGCAAACTCCACGCTGCGCAGCTCACGTCCGTGCTCATCAAGCAGCACCACGGTGTCTGCTGGCTGTATCAGTTTCAAAATCTGTTCGCCCTCTGCTGTCTTCTGCTGCTCCTGAGTCAGACTTTTCGTGTTTTTGAGATCAGCAATGGTGGTTATGCTGAAGGGCATATAGTGACCGATGCGCTCTACGTAGTCGTTGATGCCAGCTGCAAAATGCCGGTCGGCTGTCTTGCCCACGAGTATCAGTTCTGTTTTCATGCTGTTCAGAGTTTGCCCTGATCGCCCAGGTAGGAGTCCTTGAAGCCGAGGAAGTAGAGCACGCCGTCAAGTCCGATGGTGTTGATGCTCTGCTTGGCATTGGCCACCACACGTGGCTTGGCATGGAAGGCGATGCCGAGGCCCGCCTCCGAGATCATTGGCAGGTCGTTGGCGCCGTCGCCCACGGCGATGGTCTGTGCCAGATTGACTTTCTCGACCTGTGCGATGAGTTTGAGCAGCTCCGCCTTGCGGTGTCCGTCGACAATCTCGCCCACGTAGCGGCCTGTCAGTTTGCCGTTGTCATCGACTTCCAACTCGTTGGCGTAGACGTAGTCGATGCCGTACTTGCGTTGCAGGTATTCACCGAAGAAGGTGAATCCACCGCTTAGGATGGCAATCTTATAGCCACAGGTCTTGAGAACAGACATCAGGCGGTCAACGCCTTCTGTCATGGGCAGGTGCTCGGCGATGTCCTGCATCACACTGACGTCGAGTCCTTTGAGCAGTGCGACTCTGCGCGTAAAACTCTCCTTGAAGTCTATCTCGCCACGCATGGCACTCTCTGTGATGGCTCTCACCTCTGCCCCCACGCCGTTGCGTTCGGCCAGTTCATCGATGCACTCAGTCTGTATGAGTGTAGAGTCCATATCGAAGCAGATGAGCCGGCGCATGCGTCGGAACATGTCATCGCGCTGGAACGAGCAGTCTATCTCCTTCTCAGCCGAGAGTTTCAGGAACTCTGCCTGCATCTCCTGACGGTCACGGGGCTCGCCGCGTAGTGAGAACTCTATGCAGGCGCGGATGTGCTTGCCGGGGTTCTTGATGCTCTTGCGACCCGTCATGCGGCGTATGGCATCGATGTTAAACCCCTGGTCGGCTATGACGCGTGTGACAGCCTCTATCTGTCGGGCTTCCAGCTGTCGTCCCATGACCATGAGAATGTAGCGGTTTTTCCCCTGGTGTCCTACCCAGTCCTCGTATTCGTCGTCGGAGATTGGCGAGAATCCAATGTTGACACCCAGTTCGGTGGCTTTGAACAGCAGTTCCTTCATGACCTGCCCGGAGTGCATTTCGTCCATGCGGATGAGTATGCCCAGCGATAGTGTGGAGTGGATGTCGGCCTGTCCGATGTCGAGAATCTGTGCGTCGTATTTTGCCAGGATGTTCATGACCGAGGCTGTGAGTCCAGGGCGGTCCTGACCGGTGATGCGAACCAGTATTTGCTCTTCACGATTTTCTTGTTCCATAGTTATGCGTTCTGTTGGTCGAATTTATTTTGCTTCAGTCGTTCTATGAACTGGTCTATCTTGTGCAGTTCGTGCGGTATGCGGATGTTCTGCGGGCAGTGGGGCTCGCATTGTCCGCAACCTATGCAATGGTCTGGCTGGCGACTGCGCTCCACGGTGCGGTCGAGGCTGATGAGGTATCTTCGGCGGTTCTCCCAGTAGGTGTGGTTCATCAGCATGGTGGGCAGCATGCCTTCGTTCTTGCATTTGTTGTAGTGCACGAAGATGCCGGGTATGTCTACGCCGTAGGGGCATGGCATACAGTATTTGCAGTCGTTGCAGGGAATATTCTCCAGTCCCACTATCTGCTTGGCTACGTCGCCGTGCAGCTCTTCCATCTCGCCTTCGGTGAGCGGGTGCAGTGGACAGTAGGTGAGCAGGTTGTCCTTCAGGTGCTCCATGTAGGTCATGCCGCTGAGTACGGTGAGGACGCCTTCGGGAGTGCCTGCGTAGCGGAAGGCCCACGAGGCTACGGATGCCTGGGGGGCACGCTGTTTGAGCTGTGTGACTAGGTACTGCGGCAGGTTGGCCAGTCGTCCTCCGAGCAGGGGCTCCATGATGACGGCAGGAATGCCTCGCTGTTCCAGCTGTGCGTAGAGGTAGCGTGCGTCGGTGTTGCGAGGATTTATCTCGTTGGCGAAGTCCCAGTCCAGGTAGTTCAGCTCTATCTGCACGAAGTCCCATTGGTACTCATCGTGGCGTGACAGTAGGTAGTCGAACACTTCGATGTCGCCGTGGTACGAGAATCCCAGGTGGCGTATGCGTCCGGCTTGTCGTTCCTGCATCAGGTAGTCGAGTAGGCCATTGTCAAGATAGCGTCCTTGCAGGTTCTGCATGCCGCCCATGCCTATGCCGTGCAGCAGGTAGTAGTCTATGTAGTCCACCTGTAGCTCGCGCATTGAGTTATGATACATCTGTATGGAAGCCTCACGGCTCCACGTGTCGGCGTTGAAGTTGGAAAGCTTCGTGGCGATGTAGTAGGAGTTGCGCGGATGCCGACTCAGGGCGATGCCTGTGAGCCGTTCCGACTGGCCTCGACAGTAGGCGGGGCTGGTGTCGAAGTAGTTCACTCCGTGTTCTATGGCGTAGTCCACCAGTCGGTTCACCGTCTCCTGGTCGTACACGTCGTTGTTGTCGGGTAGCGTGGGCAAGCGCATCATGCCGTAGCCCAGCAGCGACACCTGTTCACCCGTTTTGGGGTGAGTGCGGTAGCTCATCTGTCCTGTGGGCGGCTCCACCTGTTGTGTGTATTCTGTCTGTGCCACCCCCTGCTTCTGCTGTCCGGCGCATGCGGCCAGTGTGGCGGCGGTGCCTGCTCCCATCACTTTGAGGAAGTCGCGGCGTGTTATCTCTTTCTTCATAGTTTCAATGGTCTCGTTAAACAATGGTCAGATGTACTTGTGCACCTCGTGACCCTCAACGACGATGGCTGAGAAGGGTCGTGCCGGACACACATATTCGCAGGCGCCGCAGCCTATGCAGCGGCTCTCGTTGACGGCCGGCACAGAGGGCGCCAGGTCGTCGTCCTTGTCGAGCGGTACCATCTCGATGGCCTGCACTGGGCAATGGCGTGCACAGTTGCCACACTCCACACCGTCGTTGATGCTGACACAGTTCTTGGCGATGAACACAGCGTGCCCTATCTGTATGCTTGACTTCTGCTCGTGGTCAATGGGGCGTATGGCACCTGCGGGACACACCTGCGAGCAGCGGTTGCACTCTGGCCGGCAGTAGCCCCGCTCGTAGCTCATCACGGGCTGCATAAGCGTAAGCAGGCTGCCCGAGGGACGCAGCACTTGGTTGGGGCACTCTGACACGCATAGCTGGCACCCTGTGCAGCGGGTCTGCATGTTGCGGGCCGATAGCGAGCCCGGCGGCGTGAGGGGTGTCTGCCGCTGTGGTGCCACCTTGTCGGCTATCTCGGCCAGTCCGCCGTCTACTTTCTTTTTGTCCTGTGCCAGCGCAGCTGTGGTAGCCAGTGCCGAAGCCAGCAGGAACGAACGTTTGCCTGTATCGGGGGGTGTGGCGTGTTGTTTATGATGATGTAGCGGTATGTCGTATTTCAGGGCGCCAAACTTACAACTGTCTATGCAGTCGCCGCAGACCACGCAGCGCGAGTAGTCTACGGTGTGGGTCTTGAAGTCGATGCACGAAGCCTTGCAGTTCTTTGTGCATAGTGAACAAGAGCGGCACTTGTCGGCATTGAAATTGATGCGCACCATCGAGAAACGGCTGACGAAGGAGAGCACCGTGCCTACAGGGCACACCGTGTTGCAATAGGTGCGGCCGCCTCGCCATGCCAGCACTATGAGTACCACCAGTGTGAGTGCTGCTACGATGAGTACGGGAAGCGAGTGCATCCACACGTCGACGCTGTAGAAGGCATAACTGTCGTAGTGCTCAGCCAGCGATGCCAGCACGTTGTTGCCCATCTGCCACAGCGGCTGCAGCAGCATCGTCATGATGCGTCCGAAGGCACTATAGGGTGCCAGCAACTGCACCAGCGAGCCTACGCCTAGCAGACATGCTGCCACAAAGAGCCCCAGCACGCTGTAGCGCAGCCAACTGACGGCAGGCGAGTAGGTGTAGCGGTTCTTGCGGGCGCGTTTGCCCAGCCATGCAAACATGTCCTGCAGCACGCCCAGCGGACAGACCACAGAGCAATAGATGCGGCCAAAGAGGAGTGTGAGTGCCACCAAGGCAGCCACCACACCTACGTTCATGGCCAGTACTGCCTCCAGGGCCTGTACCTTAGCCATCCATGCCAGCCAGTGGTGCATGGTGCCGCTGATGTCGAGAAAGAGCAGCGCGAGTCCGACGAAGAACATGACAGCCAGTGTGATTCTTATTTTCCTTAACATATCTGTTTATAGTTAGTTTTTAGTTTTATTTCTTACCAGGAAGATACTGATTTCGTAGAGCAGCCAGATAGGCACCGAAACCACCAGCAGCGACAGCACGTCGGTGGTAGGTGTGATGATGGCGGCGACAACCAGGATGGCAACAATGGCGTGTCGGCGGTAGCGGCGCATGACACCGGCATCTATGAAGCCCATCTTGCCCAGGATGGCACACACCACAGGCAATTCGAAGACGGCACCCAATGCCAGACTCATCATGATGAATGTGTCGATATACGAGCGTAGCGTCAGCATATTGTCGACGTCGGCACTCACCTGATAGGTGCCCAGGAAGCGGACCGTCATCGGTAGCATAACCAGATAGTTGAGCACCGTGCCCAGTACAAACATGACATAGGCAGAACAGACCACCCAAACCCCTGCACGACGCTCGTTGGCATAGAGGCCTGGCGACACGAAGCGAAACAGCTCGTAGAGGATGTAGGGTGAAGCCAACAGCAGACCAGCATAGACGGACACGCGCAGATGGGCAGAGAACTGCTCGGTGAGCTCGGTGTTGATGAGGTGCAGCTGAAAAGGCTCAGCTCCCAGCAGCCGATAGACGGGGAAATCAGCCTGACAAGGCCCCAGCACTACCTGGAAGAGCCAGTCCTTGAGGCAGAAAGCCACCGTACCGAACAAGACCGTAGCTACCAGCGAGCGGATGATGACCGACCGCAGCTCGTCAAGATGGTCCCAGAAGGTGGCCGTCTCATTCATCCTTCGTCTTCTCTACAGCCTCCTTGGCATCGTTGGTGGCGTCGCCGGTGGCATTCATCCCGTCCTTGAAGCTCTTCACGCCCTTGCCCAGGCTGCTCATCAGTTCGGGGATTTTCTTTCCGCCAAAGAGCACCAGCACAATCAGCATGATGAGCAGCAGCTGCTGTGTGCCGATAAACATGAGGATATTCGACATAGTCATAACTCGTTATAGTTTGGAATCCGCTGCAAATATACAATAAAAAAATGAAAATGCAAAAAAATCCTTTGCCATTTGGAGGAAAAAGGTTATCTTTGTCGGCAAAAACAGAAAAAACAGAGAACTATGGGATTTTGGAAGTCATTGTTCGGAGGCGATACAGAGACCCCCGAGGAAGAGAAAAAGAATGCCGAGGCCAAGAACTTCGACTTGTTGAAATACGACGGCGTGAAGGCCCTGCGAATGGGACAGACCGAATATGCAGAGAAATGCTTCCGCGAGGCATTGAAGATACAGGACGATATGGAGGTGCACGACTATCTGTCGCAGACGCTGATACGGCTGGGCAACCTGGAAGGCGCACTTGGCGAGCTACAGACGATGGCTGCCGCTGCCCCCGACAATGTAGCCGTGCTGATGCAGGCAGCACATGTGGCCTATATTCTGGAGGACTATCCGCAGATGAAACAGCTGTGCGAACAGGCGCTGACACATGAGGCCGACAATGCGCGCGTACATTATTTTTATGCACAGGCATGTATAGGACTGGACGACCCGATTAGCGGTGTGGCCTGGCTGACGAAAGCCATCACCCTGGACGATAGTCAGGGAGACATACGCCTGCTGCGCGGACAGACGCTGCTGAAGATGGGCGACGTGACGGGTGCGCTGGAAGATGTGAAATGGCTGATGGAACATGTGCAGCCGCATGAAGATGTGCTGCTGCTGGCAGCTAGAGCCGTGCATCAGCAGGGTAACGATGAACTGGCCCTGAAGCTGTACGACCAGATTGTGGAGATGAACCCCTTCCAGCAGGACGCCTACCGGGAGCGCGGAAAGATAAAGTTCGACAGCGGCGACAAGCAGGGCGCCGAAGAGGATATGCAGAAACTGCTGGAACTGAACCCGGACGAGATGGCTGGTGTCAGCGGTGATTTCCAGGCAGAGGGTATAGAGCAAGCCGTGAAAAAGGCCTACTCGAACATGAACCCGCTGGGCATTTAGAGCAGTTTAGTCGTTGCGGAACACCAGGATGGTTCGGCCCAGCCGGATGGAAGAGCCGTTGGGCAGTATCATACTGGCACCTGGCGTGAGGCGTTTGCCGTTGACTACGACGGGGTTGGTGCTTTTCTGAACCGTCAGCGTGAAATTTGTGGTGGCACCATGCGTGACGTCAATCCTGACAGACTGGCGGCTCATCTCTTCATCTTCAAACTGTATGTCGGAAGGATATTCGGGGTCTTTGCGCCCAATAATCGTAGTGCCGTCGTTGAGAATAGTTGTCTTGCGGTTGGGCTTGATGCCCCATAGTAGCCGGCCATTGAATGGCTGAGGTGTTACGACAGGCTCTGGCTGAGGTGCCTGATGCGGCAACTCGATAATTGTAACCTCAATGTCGTCGTAAAGTTGTTTAACCTTGGGTTGTGGTACAGGCTGTGGTGTCGGAGTTGGTTGTGGTACAGGTTGTGGTTCCGGAACAGGCTGCGGAATGGGTGCAGGCTTCACCACTGGCTTCACTACTGGTTTGACTATCGGTTTTACCACCGGCTGCTCGGCCACTACATTAAAGAAAATCTTTGAATTGCAGAAGTTACAGGTGACGTTCTTCTCGCCAGCCTCTTTAGGACGGATGGCTATGCTCTTGTTGCATTTGGGGCAGATGAGACTATATACCTTACCTATAATAGCAGGATTCTTGATGACGTACTTACCTGCCGACATCTCGACGCGCCCCAGCATCTTCAACGGCATCTGTGTGGGGATATTCGTCACGGGCTCGTCGGCAGCCGTCAGGGACTTGCCTATAATCTTCGGCAGCACCTGAATGGTGCTCTCGAACCCGCACTTGGGGCACAAGGTATGGTGATTGCCGGCCCGTCGGGGCTTTTCGATGTTGTACCTTTCGCCACATTCCGGGCATTTCACACTCATTGTTTCGTTTGCCATATCTGATCAGATTCGCTTCTGTTTATACTATATTCTGCAAAGGTAAGCATTATTTTCTAAACGACCAAGAATCAAAACAGAAAATTTTTGCTAAATTATTTGCGTAATTCAAAGATTTGTTATAATTTTGTACCCGAAAATAACAAAAAGAAACAAAAATGAAGAATCTGAACGCTTATTATTACTTCTATTTTTACTTTACAAGCAATTGTGAAGCGGGAAGTCGTAAGTAAGATTGAAGAATTGAAAAATTGAAGAATTGAAATAAGGCCCCGCTTCACGAAGAGTGAAAGTGGGGATTTTTTTTATTAAGCATTAAGAATTAAGCATTAAGCATTGATACAATGAAGCGAATTGCAATACAAGGAGAGATAGGGTCGTTCCACGACATCGCCGCCCATCAGTATTTCGAGGGTGAGCAGTTGCAGCTGATTTGTTGCCAGACCTTTGAGCAGGTCTACGACAATATCCGCCAAGACCCCACCGTCATCGGCATGGCTGCCATTGAGAATACGATAGCAGGCAGTCTGCTGCACAACTATGAACTGCTGCGTGACAGTGGAACAACGGTGGTGGGCGAGCATAAACTGCATATTACCCACTGCATCTGCTGTCTGCCGGATGATGACTGGGACACCATTACCGAGGTGCATTCTCATCCTGTGGCACTGATGCAGACGCGCCACTATCTGGAGCATCATCCCAAACTGCGCATCGTGGAAGGCGACGATACGGCAGGCTCTGCCAAGATGATCAGTGAGGGTCAGCAGCGCGGTTGGGCTGCCATCTGTCATGCAGAGGCCGCACGGCTCTATGGCTTGAAAGTGCTGGAGGATGGTATCGAGGACAACAAGCACAACTACACCCGCTTCCTGGTCTGCTCGATGCCTCAGAAGGCCGATCTGCTCCGTCCGCTGCTGGAGACCAACAAGTCGAGCATCGTCTTTTCGCTGCCTCACGAAGAAGGCTCGTTGTCGGCAGTCCTTGCCATTCTGTCTTTCTATAAGATTAACCTGACAAAGATACAGTCGCTGCCCATCATCGGACGCGAGTGGGAGTATCTGTTCTATGTCGACGTGACCTACAATGACCTGACCCGTTATCGTCAGGCCATCGATGCCATTATCCCATTGACCCGTGATTTAAAGATTCTTGGAGAATACAAAAGCGTATGATACAACCAGCAGATAGATTAAGTTTAGTACAGGAGTACTATTTCAGTAGAAAGTTGAAAGAAGTGGCCCAGCTCAATGCCGAGGGCAAGGATATTATCTCATTGGCTATCGGCAGTCCGGATATGCCCCCCTCAGAGCAGACCATCGAGAAGCTCTGTGAGGTGGCCCGTCAGCCCAATGCCCACGGCTACCAGCCCACACAGGGCACGCCCGAGTTGCGTGAGGCCATGACAGGTTTTTACAAGCGTTGGTACAATGTAGACCTTGACGCGAAGAGCGAGGTGCTGCCCCTGATTGGTTCGAAGGAGGGCATCCTGCATGTGACGCTGGCCTTTTTGAACCCAGGCGACAGTGTGCTGGTGCCCAATCCCGGCTATCCCACCTATACGTCGCTGTCGAAGATCCTCGGTGCGAACATCGTGAACTACAACCTGCGCGAGGACAATGGCTGGCAGCCCGACTTCGACCAGCTGGAGGAAATAATGGCTAATAGCCAAAAGCCAAATGCCAACAGCCGGATCAAGCTGATGTGGACCAACTATCCCAATATGCCTACGGGTGGCCGTGCTCGTCGTGAGACCTACGAGCGTTTGGTGAGTTTTGCTCACCAAAACGATATCGTGGTGGTCAACGACAATCCCTATAGCTTCATCCTCAGCGAGGAGCACCTCAGCATCCTGCAGGTGCCTGGTGCCAAAGACTGTTGCATCGAGTTCAACTCCATGTCGAAGAGTCATAATATGCCGGGCTGGCGTGTGGGTCTCTGTGCCTCGAACGCTCAGTTCATCCAGTGGATTCTCAAGATGCAGTCAAACATCGAGAGCGGCACCTTCCGTGGCATCCAACTCGCTGCTGCCGAGGCCTATAAGAATGATGAGACCTGGCATCGTGAGTTCAACATCAACACCTATGCCCGTCGTCGTCAGTGGGCCGAACGGATCATGGATGTCCTGGGCTGCACCTACGACAAGAACCAGGTGGGAATGTTCCTCTGGGGCAAGATACCTGCGTGCTACGCCAATGTGGAGGACCTCACCGAGAAGATACTGCATGAGGCACGGGTGTTCATCACCCCGGGATTCATCTTCGGTTCCAACGGCGAGCGCTACATCCGTATCTCCCTGTGTGCCAAGGAGGAGAAAATAAAAGAGGCTTTAGAACGTATAAAGAAGACAATATAAATTATGGAATTAGAACTTCAACCATTGAATTTACCAAGCGACAATGAACGTCCCTTCGTGATTGCAGGCCCATGCTCTGCAGAGACCGAGGAACAAGTGATGACTACAGCCCGCGAACTGGCTATGAAGGGCTGCCATAACTTCCGTGCAGGTGTGTGGAAGCCCCGCACCAAGCCGGGAGGCTTCGAGGGTCACGGCGAGCCCGCACTCGTCTGGCTGGCACAGGTGAAGAAAGAGACCAAGATGCTCGTTTCTACCGAGGTGGCCACGCCGGAACATGTGGAGCTGGCCCTGAAGTATGGCATCGACATCTTGTGGATTGGTGCCCGCACAACAGCCAACCCCTTTGCCATGCAGGCTCTGGCAGACGCTTTGCAGGGAGCCGATGTGCCAGTGTTCGTGAAGAACCCCGTGAATCCTGACATAGAGCTGTGGATAGGAGCTCTGCAACGCCTGAACCAGGCCGGCATCAAGCGTCTGGGTGCCATCCATCGCGGTTTCTCCAGCTACGAACAGAAAATCTATCGCAATGCACCGATGTGGCAGATTCCCATTGAACTGCACCGCCGTATCCCCGAGTTGCCCATCATCAGCGACCCCTCGCATATTGGCGGACGGCGTGAACTCATTGCGCCGCTGTGTCAGCAGGCGATGGACCTGGGCTTCGACGGACTTATTGTAGAGAGCCACTGCGACCCCGACAAGGCGTGGAGCGATGCCAAGCAGCAGGTGACGCCCGATGTGCTCGACTATATCCTCTCGCTGCTGGTGATTCGCGATGAGCACACTACGACGGAGGGTATTCAGCAGCTGCGTAAGCAGATTGACGAGCTTGACAACCAGATTATGGACGTGCTGGCCAAGCGCATGCGTGTGTGCCGTGAAATCGGTCAGTACAAGAAGGAGCACAACATGACCGTGCTTCAGGCTTCGCGTTACAACGAAATCCTCTCTAAGCGCGGTGCACAGGGTTCCCTGCTGGGCATGGGGCCTGAGTTCGTCGCCAAGGTCTTTGAGAGCATTCACGAGGAGTCCGTGCGTCAGCAGATAGAGATTATAAACAAATAAATTGGCTTTTGGCTATTAGCGTTAAGCTTTTAGCCAATTGCCAATAGCTAACAGCTAAGAGCATGAAGATATTAGTATTAGGTGCAGGCAAGATGGGCAGTTTCTTCATCGACCTGTTGAGTTTTGATCACGAGGTGGCCGTCTTCGAGAAAGACCCGAAGCGCATGCGGTTCACCTACAACTGTCAGCGGCTCACCGAGTATGAGGAGATAGAACAGTTCAAACCCGAGCTGCTCATCAATGCCGTTACGCTGAAATACACCATTCCCGTGTTCCAGGAGGTGATGCCCTATCTGCCCGGCGAGTGTATCATCAGCGATATAGCCAGTGTGAAGACCGACCTGAAGGAGTTCTACGAGAAAAGTGGACGGCGCTATGTGTCGACCCACCCGATGTTCGGCCCCACCTTTGCCAACCTGCAACAGCTGTCGGAGGAGAACGCCATCATCATCAGCGAGGGCGACTATATGGGGCGCATCTTCTTCAAGGACCTCTATCAGAAACTGGGTCTCAACATCTATGAGTACACTTTCGAGGAGCACGACAAGACGGTGGCCTACTCGCTGTCAATCCCCTTTGTCAGCACTTTCGTCTTTGCGGCTGTCATGAAGCATCAGGACGCGCCGGGCACCACCTTCAAGCGACACATGCGCATTGCCAAAGGAGTGCTCAACGAGGACGACTACCTCCTTCAGGAAATCCTCTTCAACCCCTACACCCACGACCAGGTGTCGCAAATCCGTACGGAGCTGAAGGAACTACTGGAAATCATTGACCAGAAGGATGCCAATGGCATGAAGGGCTACCTGACCAAGATTCGCAATAATGTGCGTCGCGATATTGAAATCAATAGGTAGACAGATTTAATCAAGAGGTAGACAGATTTAATTAATCGGTTGATAGTTATGGACGACTATATTCTGAACGAGCACAACAAGGAGGAGTTTCCCCCTGCCCACACTGCCGAGCATCTGCTGAACCAGACGATGATCAGGCTGTTTGGATGCGGACGCTCGTATAACGCCCATGTGGAGCGGAAGAAGAGCAAGATGAGCTTCCATCTGGACCACAAACCCACACGGCAGGAGGAGAAGGAGATAGAGCGGCAGATGAACGAGCTGATTGAAGCCGACCTGACCGTGACGTTCGAGTTTGTGAAGCGTGATGCCCTGCCTGAAGGGATTGAACTGACGCGTCTGCCCGACGATGCCAGCGAGACCATCAGACTGGTGCGTATCGGTGACTACGACGTGTGCCCATGCATAGGCCGCCACGTCCGCTCTACCTCGCAGATTGGCCGGTTCGAGATGCTGGGCACTAATTGGGATGAGATGGAACGTTCGTTCCGTGTGCGTTTCAAGATTGTGCAATAGCGGACATCAGAAGGCTATTTTCATGAATACGGGATAGTGGTCAGAGTAGGCCAGGTCTTCCGTATAGTATGACTCTCCCTCCAGTTCATCGGCGTGGAAGATATAGTCTATGCGTACCATCTTCTTGCCCGAGTAGGTCGACATGTAGCCCTTGCCGCACTCCTTGAAACCGTCGGTCAGGTCGCCCAGCATGGTCTTGTAGACATAGGAGTAGGGCACGTCGTTGAAGTCGCCGCACACAACGACGGGATACTCCGATGAACTGATCTCGCTGGCTACCAGGTCGGCCTGTCGGGCCCTCACAGCCATACCACGTGCATAGTTGCCATAGACGGCACTGATGAGTGCATTCTCCTCTACCTCCTGTCCCTGCATCTGCTGCTTGGCAGCGTGGCGAAGCACGCGGTTGAAACCGGTAGTCTCCAGATGCACATTAAACACTCTGATGATGCGTCCGTTGATGTTGACGTCGGCCCACATGCCGCTATTGTTGGTTGCGCCAAAGTCTATAACCTCGTGGCGCTCAATGGGATACCGGCTGTAGATAACCATGTCGCTGCGCCCCATAGCCATTGAGGTGAAGTAGGTCTTATAGCTGTCAGAGTTCAGTTTGTTGCCGCTATCGTCGGCATACTCCTGCATGCAGAAGATGTCCACGTTCTGCTTCTTCATTTCCGAGAGAATGTCCTGAGCCTTGAACCCCGAGGTCTCGCGTCCGAACAGGGCTACGTTGTACGTGGCAATCTTGATGCCTGAGCGGCTGGTTTCGCCTTCGTGGAAGAGCCCGGGCTGGAAGATGGTGCCTACGTATGGGATGCAGCAGAGCAGCGTGACGGCGGGTATGGCCAGCCAGTGCCAGCGTCGGCGTATAAGCCAGTAGAAGAGCATCAGTACGTTGCAGATGATCAGGATGGGCAGCACATAAACGAGCATAGCCATTGCCGTGCCCGATGCGGGGTCTACCGAACCTCCGAAGAGTCCGAAGAGCGTGAAGATTGCTACCAGCACGGTGAATAGCAAAAACATGAACGAGATGAACTTATAGATGCCTTGTTTTCCCATAGCCGAAAAAGGGGTCTGTTGTTATGTGCCGATAAATTGATTGATTTTCTCAATAAGGTCTTCCACCTTGAAGGGCTTTGCCATAAACTCGTTGCAACCGGCCGCCTTGGCCTCGCGGATGTTCTCGGGGAAGGCATAGGCGCTCAGTGCAATGATGGGCACGTCGCTGTTAACCTCTTTAATAATACGTGTGGCATCCAGACCGTCCATCTCGGGCATGCGGATATCCATGAGTATCAGGTCTGGCTTCTCCTCTTCAAACATGGTGACAGCCTCTATGCCGTTGTGGGCACGCAGCAGGTTGTAGCGCTTCTGCAGCACTATGCGCACCAGCTCGTAGTTGCTCTCTTCGTCTTCAGCCACCAGCACGGTCTTCATCATCTTCTGGTCGGGCTGGTTGCTGACGCGGAGTGTGCGCATATTGTTGTTCGAGCGGTTGCTGATGGCCATTCCACCCACCGAGCCGGTAAAGGGCAGGGTAAATGTGAAGCAGGAGCCCTTGCCTAACTCGGAGTCCACCTTGATGCTTCCTCCCATCTTCTCCACGATGATGCGGCACAGGGCCAGTCCCAGGCCGAAGCCGCGCTGCTGCTCGGCATCCTTCGATGCGTAGGTGTCGAAGATGTGTTCTATGAAGGTGGGGTCGATGCCCGAGCCCGTGTCTTTCACATGGAACTCTATCTCCTGCGTGCTCTCCAGCAGTTTGTAGCCATAGTTGATGGAGCCCTTCGGGGTGTGCTTCAGCGCATTTGATATAAGATTGGAGAAAACCTGCGTGATGCGGTTCTCGTCGGTGTTCATGGTGGCAGGCAGCGTGCTCTTGTCCCAGGTGAGTGTGACGGTGTCGGGACAGCGGAACTTGAACAGCTGCTTGATGCTGTTCATCAGGTAGTTCAAGTCGGTAGGAGAACTCTTGACGACGATTTCGCCCGACTCTACACGCGAGAGGTCCAGGATTTCATTGACGAGGCTCAGCAGACGGCTGTTGTTGCTCTCAATGATTTCCATGTATTTCATGCGCTCCTCCTGCGAGTCGGTCTCCACCATCACACGCGAAAAACCTTCAATGGCATTCAGGGGCGTACGAATCTCATGCGACATGTTGGCCAGGAACAGAGACTTCATCTTGCTCGCTTTCTCTGCCTTTGCCGCCTTCTCTTCGTATTCCTTCAGCTTTCGGTTAGCACGTTCCAGCTGGGAGTTAGCCGCTTCCAGTTTCCTGCTGATATCAGAATATTTTTGCTGCAGTATTTCCTTTTCGTCTAAGTTCATTTGCATTTTATTCGATATTCAGAGTGCAAAAGTAAGCATTTTTTTTCTAATAGTCGAATATTTGATAAAAAAATTTCAAAAAAACATTATCCTCTGCGTGCTTTTTCCCATGTGCCGCTTGAGTGGTGGGTCGCCAGATAGCCTATCCCGAGGAAGACATTCAGGTTCATAAACAGGAAGTAGTAGAGGACGTACAGCAGCCGGTTCTTGTGGCCTGTGGCTGCCAGCACCCAGCCCAGCAGGGCCGACAGGTAGAACACCAACTGAAGGGCGCCGATAACCCAGTAGACGGGACTGCCGTCCAGCACGGCGATGAGCAGGTTCAGCGGTATCAGGGCTACAAGGGCCAGGGGGGTGATGCTCCAGCGCAGCACGCGGTGCGAGATGAACTGGAAGGCTACCTTGGGGTGGGCCAGCGGGTTCATCAGCGAGCGCAGCCACCAGATGCTCTGCAGTCCGCCAGCAGCGATGCGGCGCTTGCGCTTCGACTCCTCGGCGGTGTTGGCCGACCCGTATTCCAGGGCGTAGGCGTCTTTGGTGTATGCTATGCGGTGCCCGTCTTTCAGGATGAGCATGGAAATCATGAAGTCGTCCAGCAGCGCATTGCTGGGAGCCTGGCGGTAGTGGCTCATGCGCACGGCAAACAGCTCGCCGGCGGCACCCATCGCCGAGTAGAGTTCGCTGTCCCAGCGCTTCAGCGTGCTCTCGTACTTCCAGTAGAGGCCTTCGCCCTCGGCAGCGGCCTGCTCGGAATGGCGTGCTGCCACCCGCTTTTCGCCCGACACGCAGCTGACGTCCTTTCTCATAAACTGCCTGACTATCTCGCGGATGGCGTCGGCATTCAGCATCGTGTTGGCGTCGGTGAAGACCACCAGCTCGGCCTGGTTCACCTGCAGGCCGTGCTGCATGGCAGCGGCCTTGCCTCGTCTTTCGGGCTGGAAGACCAGCATCACCTCCGGATACTGGCTCAGCAGCTCGTTCGACGCGTCGTTGCTGCCATCGGTCACCCACATCACGCAGAGTTTGTTCTGGGGATAATTCAGTTGCCGGATGTTGTCCATCTTCTCGGCTATCACGTCTGCCTCGTTGTAAGCACATATCATCAGCGTGACGTCGGGCAGCAGTTGCTCGTCGAGCGGCAGGATAGGGGATGCAGCCCGCCGCACAAACAGCTGCTTGACTTTGATAATCAGAAACAGCACCACACCATATCCTATATAGGTGTAGACCACGAGTGCAAGGCACAGCCAAAATAGTATTTTGAGGGTCAGCATTATCTTGTCAATTATCATTTTGTCTTCGAGTGCAAAGATACAAAAAAATAAGCAGAAAACCAAAAGATTTTTGAGTTTTTCTCGTGAGTATCTTAAACTTTCCCACTTGGACAATAAACTTGGAACTTACCCACTTACCCACTTGCCCACTTACCCAGTTATGACAGGAAGGTTTTCCGAACAGTCTTGTTCCCCTGCATTATAGCCGTCCCTCTATCAGGTGGCTCTAAGGTACAAATTAAAGAAAGAATATTCTTATTATTATATATATTATAATATATATAATAATAAGGAATTATAGTCAACATTTTCAGTATGACTTCACGATACCTTCCTGTCATAACTGGGTAAGTGGGTAAGTGGGTAACTGTCCGGCGAATACACCGCATAAATATGGTGAGAGATATAAGAGAGAGGATGCCGCTCTCTCTTGGTAAAAATACGGTTTGCGCGGGGCAAACTGCCATTTCTGACAGGGCAAATTTGCCATTTGCTTTTTGAGCCTTTATGAGCCGCGAAAAACAACATTATTTTTCTATTTCTCCGCTCGAAAAGTTTGGCCGTTTCGTAAAAATTTTGTAACTTTGCAGCATAATTACTAACTACCTATAATACAGCATGAAAAGAGAGAATTTGAAAAGAGTACTGCTGACCGCCCTGTGGGCTGTGTTTGCGGCTTGTGCCTCGGCCCAGACCGATGTGACGAAGTACTATCTGGAGAACTACGGGTTTGACGATGCGTACGACTATGAAGCCGGAGCCACGACCAATGTGAGTGAGGAAATCAAGGACGTGAAGGGCTGGACGGCTGACCTGAGTGCCGGCTACACCATTGTGGGCACCTACGAGTTCGGCTTCAAGGGTATGTTCAACACAGCCACCGTGCCCGACAAAGGCTATGACGGCGAAGCCGGCGGCGGCCTGGCCATCTCGACGGGGTGGGGGCAGACCTTCCTGTTCTATCAGAACGTCACCCTGCCCGCAGGCACCTATACGCTGAATGTGCCTACCTATAACGGCAGCGGCGACAAGACCGCGGCAACCTCCCAGGTGGCATGGATACCTACAGGTGGCACAGCCGTGAAGTCGAAGGTGACAAGTTATCCCACCAAGGCCTGGACGCAGGACCAGATTACCTTTACCCTGACAGCCACCACTACAGGCAAGATTCAGTTTGGCATGAAGGCTGCCGAGGGCGGCTCGGCCAACTCGGCAAAACTGGTGGTTGACTATGTGCAGCTGCTGGGTCAGGATATGGATGTACAGGCCGTGAAGACCCAGCTGGAGGGCATCATCACCACTGCTAAGAATTATTATGGTGAAGGACAGGGCAACGGTGCCGCCGCGCTGAAGAGCGCCATCGATGCGGCCCAGGCTACCTTAGACAGTGATGCGGCAGAGCTGACCGCCGTGCTCGATGCCATTCAGGCACTGAAGGCAGCCATCGAAGCTTACCGTCAGCAGAACATCAGCGAGGAGAACCCGCAGGACAACACATCGCTGATAGTGAACCCCAGCTTCGAGGAGGGCACCAGCGGCTGGACGGTGGCGCAACTGTCGAGTCAGTCGAACAGCGCTTTCAAGAAGAAGGCCGGCAGTACCTATCTGGAGAAGTGGACGGGCTCTGGCAGCGTTGGCGACGGCTCGGTGATGCAGACGCTGACGGCACTTCCCAATGGCGTGTACAAGTTGACCGCCTCGGCCCAGAACTATACTGAGAAAGCTGCCACGACGCAGAACAGCGGGGCCTATATCTTTGCCGACGACGAGCAGACGCCCGTCTATGGTCCTGACGACTATTCCGTGAAGTTTACAAGTATCACGGGCGAGGCCAAGATAGGCTTTGTGGCCGACGGTGCCACGGGCAACTGGATTGCGGTGGACAACTTCCGCCTGTACCTCATAGGCTATCTGTCGGCTGACGACGTGATGGCAGAAGTGAAGCGGCTGTGCGATGCCGCCGAGGGCATGACACTGCCCGAAGAGATTGCCGACACCTATGAACTGAGCCCGGCACTGACAGCTGCCGTGCAGACGGCACGAGGGCTGACCACCGCCTCGACAGAGACTGAGGTGAGCGCTGCCGTGAAGGCCCTGAAGGCAGCGATGGCTGCCGAGGCGCTGCTGATAGATAAAGCCCTGCTGGCCTATAACATCGCCCATGCCACCGAGGGCTCAGGCACTGCTCCGAAGGTGACGGTGACACACCCCTACGTGGCAACGGGTGCCACCCAGGCCCTGATGCGTGCCACGATGACGGGCAGCGATGTGCTGGAGCGCGGCGTCTGCTGGAGCACAGAGCGCCAGCCCACGGTGCTCGACCAGCGCACCACCGACTACTACTCGCTGAAAGGCAACATTTACCACGTGACGGGGCTGACCCCTGCCACCGTCTACTATCTGCGTCCCTACGTGATGAACAAGACCTATCAGGTGGCCTATGGCGACGAGGTGAAGATTGTGACACATCCTGCCGGCACCTGCACAAGCACATGGGACAACGGCGCACCCGACGCGGCTGCCAATAGTCGCTGCCTGACTGCCATCGAGCAGACCATAGACTACTTCAACGAGTGGACGGGCATCATGGGCTTCACCCTGCAAGGACATTATGGTTCGGATACTCCCACAGCCGACTGCTCCTATGGCGGCTGGATGCGCATAGGGCCCAATGCCGCCTACCAGGCCATCGGCACCGTACTCCACGAGACGGGACACGGCGTTGGCGTGGGCACCCATTGGCGTTGGTACAATTGTGCCGACACACGCGAGAATACCACCTACGGCAAGTGGCTGGGACGTGAGGCTAACCGCGTGTTGCACTTCTTGGAGAATACCGAGAGCGAGCAGATAGCCTTCACCGGCGACGGCGTGCATGGCTGGGGCACCGTGCTTAACCCCGACGTAGCAGCCACACAGCCCAACGCTTCCATCTCGTTCGACTGGCTGGTAAATGGCGCCGACAAGGACAAGCATCAGGAGATACAGTATATTGGCGGCATGTGCATCCTCTACGGACTGTTCATCGATGGACTCTGTCCTACCAGTGCCTATGCCAATGGCATAGCCGGCTACACTTATAACTTCGACGACAGGAAGAAATACTACCTGATGTGCAAGAGTCAGGAGCGCGGACTGGGTGCCGGCGTGATGTATCAGCGCAACCTGGCAGGCAGCAATGTGTCGGTCGCCAGCTGGAGAAATAATCTGACTGAAGAAGCACTGAATGACTCTGCTGCCTGGACGATGGAGTTTAATCCCAGCACAGGGTGCTACCTGTTTAAGAATGTGGCTTCGGGCATGTATCTGAGTCATCCGGGAAGTCTGCTGATGAAACAGATTACCGCAGAGCCGGGCACCACGGAGCAGTTCCAGCTGATGCCCGACCGCACCGACGTGACTATAGGCAGCGGTGCCGACCAGATTGCCACGCATGGCTATTGGCTAACCTGGAGCATCAGCACCGGCTCGAAGTCTGTCTCAGCTAATGCATTTACTGCATCGGGCTACGGTTCGGTGGTGGCTGCTGACTTCGACTATAGCAATGCGGCTACAGCACAGCAGTGGATCATCATCAGCGAGGACGAGATAGAAAACTATCGTGCCATTGCTGCCGCAACAGGCATACGGCCTGCTGTGGGCGACAATGCCCATCAGAACGCTGCCGGGGAGGTGTATAGTGCCGACGGCATCAGAATGAGCGGACTGGGCAAGGGCGTGAATATCGTGCGCCGTGCAGACGGCACCTACAAGAAAGTAGTGGTGAGGTAAGCACTTATCAGCTAAGCGTATGAACGAAAAGAGGCGGCTCCAGATGGGGCCGCCTCTTTTGATAGATGGTTACTTGCTTACTTCGTTTTCCTCTTGCATATCGATGAACTGACGTTGGGAATCGTAGAACTCGTATTGGAGGAATGCCAGTTTCTGACTCGGAATCACTCGTACGCCTAATCCGTATTTCAGTTGCCAGCGACGCTTCAGCGAGAACACGCCTTGGTTGATGAAGGCGGCAACATAGGGATGAACATGCAGGGTGAAACGCTTGATGCCAATCTTGTTGACTAAGCGGTCAATTTTGCTTTCTAACTGGTCTGTAAACAGGATGCTTGACTTAATCTTTCCCGTGCCGTGGCAGGTGGGGCAACTCTCCTCGACAGCGACATCCATGGCAGGACGCACGCGCTGGCGGGTGATTTGCATCAGTCCGAATTTCGACAAGGGAAGGATGTTGTGGCGAGCACGGTCTTTCTTCATGTTCTCGCACATCCGTTCGTAGAGTAGCTGACGGTCTTCGGCCAGGTTCATGTCGATAAAGTCGACTACGATGATGCCGCCCATATCGCGCAGACGCAGCTGGCGTGCCAGTTCGTCGGCAGCACCAAGATTGGTCTCCAGGGCATTGGCTTCCTGTCCGTTTTCTTTCTTGATACGTGTCCCGCTGTTGACGTCAACCACGTGCATGGCCTCGGTATGTTCAATGATGAGATAAGCACCGCGCTTGTAGTTGACGGTGCGCCCAAATCCGGATTTTATCTGTTTGGTTACGTCGAAATTGTCATAGATGGGCACTTTGCCATTGTACAGCTTGACAATGTCTGCCTTTTCAGGGGCAATCAGCGAGACGTAGTCGTGGATTTGGTTGAAAATCTCGGCATCGTTTACGTGTATGCCGTCGTAAGTGGGGTTGAAAAGATCGCGTAGCAAGGCCACGGCGCGAGTCTGCTCCTCGAACACCAGTTGAGGGCGGGCTGTTGTCTTCTGTACCTTTGTGATGGTCTCTTCCCAGCGTCTGAGCAGCACTTTCAGCTCCTGGTCCAGTTCTGCGGCCCTCTTGCCTTCAGCCACCGTACGTACGATGACACCGAAGTTCTTGGGCTTCATGCTCTGGACGAGTTGCTTCAGTCGGCTGCGCTCCTCGCCACGTTTAATCTTACTTGATACGGATACTTTATCTCCAAAAGGAATCAGCACCATATAGCGCCCGGCGAAACTCAGTTCGCAGGTCAGTCTCGGCCCCTTGGTGTTGATGGGCTCCTTGACAACTTGCACCATGAGTTCCTGGCCTACTTTCAGGATGTTTTGGATACTCCCGTCTTTGGGCAGGATGGGCTGTGTGGTTGCCTTTTGAATAGGATAAAGTTTTTTTCGATCGCTAGCTACCTGTTTCAGGTATTTCTCGAAAGAGCTAAATTGAAGGCCTAAGTCAAGATAATGCAGAAAGGCATCTTTTTCCGAGCCAACATCGACGAAGCAGGCGTTGAGTCCTGGCATCAGTTTACGAACCTTGCCCACATAGATGTTACCCACGGCGAACGAAGCCTCGCGTGGCTCGTTCTGATATTCCACCAGGCTTTTGTCTTCCAACAGCGCTATGGAAATCTGTTTGGGTTGAACATCGATGATAACTTCGCTTGTCATCTTGTTGGTTCTTTAATCTTGATTTGGATTTCGTTAAAATTGGAAAGGGTGCACCAAATGTCTCAGCGACACTCGACACACTCCTTTCATTTTCATTTTTCGTCAATAATGTTTACTTGCTCTTATGACGATTCTTGCGCAGTCTCTTCTTACGCTTGTGGGTTGCCATCTTGTGGCCCTTCTTTTTCTTTCCGTTTGGCATAATTGTTAATGTTTTTTGTTTATTTGGGATTTAATCATTTTGTTCTGTCTCTCCTGCCATGCGGTCAATGAAGCTCTTGCAGGGCTTGAAGGCCGGCAGGTCGTGAGCCTCGATGACGAGTGTGGTGTTCTTAGAGATATTACGGGCGGTCTTCTTGGCGCGATGCTTCACGATGAAGCTGCCGAATCCGCGCAGGTACACATTTTCTTTGTTATTGGCAAGGCTGGTACGAATCTCTTCCATGAAAGCCTCAACGACAATCAGTGCCTCTTTGGGATTGACGCCTGTTTTCAAGGCTATAGTCTTGACAATTTCTGCTTTAGTCATTTACTTTTTCTCCTCTATATTATTGTTGTTTCTTAATTCGGACTGCAAAGATACTCATTTTCAGTCAGATATGAAAATTTTTTTGCTGTTTTTTAGAAAAAACGTGCAAAAAGACTGTTTCTTAGTCCCCAAAATAGTCGGATAGTTCTTGTTGAGCCTCCGAATTGGTATTGGAAAGGTCGCGAATGATTCGGCCTTTTTCCAGCAGTGCAATGCGGGTGGAAATGTCGACGGTGTGCTGCAGGTTATGACTGCTGATAATGATGGTGGCATGTGTCTTCTCCGCATATTTCGTGATGGTTCGCTTCAGAATATTCTGACTGGTGGGGTCGAGGAAATTGAAGGGTTCGTCGAGAATCACCAGCTTCGGCTCTCTGATCAGGGTAGAGATGATGCCCACTTTCTGCTTGTTGCCGGCAGACAGGTTCCTGATGAGTTTCTTCTGTCCGAACACCTCGCCTCCGGCAAAGTGCTCGTATTGCTGGAGCCTGCGCTCCATTTCGGCCTGAGGCAGTGCGCTGATTTTCCCTAAAAATGCGAAATACTCCTCTGGGGTGAGGAAGTCGATGAGGAACCCTTCGTCGATATAGGCTCCTGTCAGCTGCTTCCAGTCTTCGGAGCAGGCAGGGTCTATGCCGTCGATTTCCACTTTCCCCTGGTCTGCTTTTAGCAGGTCGAGCATCAGTCTGAACAGTGTCGTCTTGCCGGCACCGTTGTTGCCTACCAGCCCGAGGATTTCGCCCTCGTTGACGGTGAATGCGGGGATATCGCAGGCAGTGGTCTCTCCAAAACTCTTTCTTAGATTATCTATCTGGATCATCACTCTTAAATTCTCAAATCTCAAACTGAATCATCACTCTTAAATTCTCAAATCTCAAACCTCAAACCTCAATTTCTCCTACGCCAGTCCCTTGCCGTGGCAGTTCTTGAACTTCTTGCCGCTGCCGCATGGACAGGGATCATTGCGGCCAGGCATCTTGTCCTTGATGATGGGGTTGCGCGGCATTTGCGAGCGGGTGTCATTCTGGGCAGCAGCCTGCTGACCTTTGTCGACGAGTTGCTCTTCCTGAAGGTTGCGCTTGTTTTCCGTGTACTGCTGGCGGTTGGTGTGTCTCTCTGGAGCTGCCTCCTGCACCTGTTGCTGCATCTCGGGGATGGTTCCGCGGCAGAGCACCGACATGGTGCGGTTGTTCATCTCGTTGATCATGCTGTCCCACACCTTGGCACTCTCCAGCTTGAAGATCAGCAGCGGGTCTTTCTGCTCGTAGCTGGCATTCTGTACAGAGTGGCGCAGGTCGTCGAGCTCGCGCAGATTCTCTTTCCACGACTCGTCGATGATGTGCAGCAGCATCTGTTTCTCGAACTCTTTCACCACGACCTTACATTCCGACTCGTAGGCCTCACGCAGGTTGCAGGCAATGTTGTACACCCGGCGTCCGTCGGTGATGGGCACCATGATGCGCTCGTACATCTGCCCCTGCTCTTCGTAGACGTTCTTGATGACGGGCCATGCCACTTCGCGGATATGTTCCGTCTTGCGGTTGAAGTTTTCCAGTGTGGCCTGGAAAGCATCCTCTGCCAGCTTGTCGCGTTTCTCGTCCATGAACTGCTTGTCAGTGAATGGCACCTCCATGGCAAACAGGTGCAGGAACTCCTCCTTGCATCCTTCGTAGTCGTTGCGCTCTATAATGGTCGACACACGGTCCCAGATAGTGTTGGCAATGTCCATGCCGATGCGTTCACCCATGAGGGCGTGTCGGCGCTTTTCATAGATGACGGTTCGCTGTTTGTTCATCACGTCATCGTATTCCAGCAAACGCTTGCGGATGCCGAAGTTGTTTTCCTCCACTTTCTTCTGGGCACGCTCGATGCTCTTGGAAATCATCGGGCTTTCAATCATCTCGCCCTCCTTGAAACCCAGGCGGTCCATCACTGAGGCGATTCGCTCAGAGGCGAACAGGCGCATCAGCTTGTCTTCTAGTGACACATAGAACACCGAACTGCCCGGGTCGCCCTGACGTCCGGCACGTCCGCGCAACTGGCGGTCCACACGTCGGCTCTCGTGACGCTCTGTGCCGATGATGGCCAGTCCTCCGGCTGCCTTCACCTCAGGCGAAAGCTTGATATCAGTACCACGACCTGCCATGTTGGTGGCAATGGTGACGGCACCCAGTCCGTTTTTGTCCTGTTGTCCGGCCTTGGCCACGATGTCGGCTTCCTTATGGTGGAGCTTGGCATTCAGCACCTGATGTGGGATGCCCTCGCGTACGCCCGTCTCTGGGTCGACATACATATCGAGCATTCTCGACAGCAGTTGCGATATTTCCACGCTGGTGGTACCTATCAGGGTGGGGCGTCCGGCCTTGCGCATCTTGACGACCTCTTCGATGACGGCACGGTATTTTTCGCGAGCAGTCTTGTAGACGCGGTCATCCATGTCGTTTCTAATCACCTCCTTGTTGGTGGGAATCTCCACCACGTCGAGTTTATAGATGTCCCAGAACTCGCCGGCTTCTGTCGATGCCGTACCTGTCATACCAGCCAACTTGTGGTACATGCGGAAATAGTTCTGCAGGGTGATGGTGGCAAAGGTCTGCGTGGCAGCCTCCACCTTCACGTGTTCCTTGGCTTCCACGGCCTGGTGCAGACCGTCGCTCCAGCGGCGTCCCTCCATGATACGGCCTGTCTGCTCGTCCACGATTTTCACCTCACCGTCGATGACCACATATTCATCGTCTTTGTTGAACATGGTGTATGCCTTCAGCAACTGCTGCAGGGTGTGCACACGTTCGCTCTGTACGGCATAGTAGTTCATCAGTTCGTCTTTCTTGTTAATGCGTTGCTCGTCAGAGAGCCCCTTCTCGGCTTCCAAGGCCGACAGTTGCGAGGCAATGTCGGGCAGCACAAACAGGGCGGCATCGTTCACCTGCTTTGCCAGCCAGGCCGTACCCTTGTCGGTCAGGTCGCATGAGTTCAGCTTCTCGTCAACAACGAAATACAGGGGCTCTACACACTCCGGCATCTTGCGGTTGTTATTCTCCATGTACTTCTCTTCGGTCTTCAGCATACCAGCCTTGATGCCTTCCTCAGAGAGGTATTTTATCAGCGGCTTGTTCTTAGGCAGCGCCTTGTGCGAACGGTAGAGCGACAGGAATCCTTCTTCCTGCATTTCCTTGTTGTTGGTATTCAGGCCTTCGGTAATCTTCTGCTTAGCGTCGGCCAGGAACTGCGTTGCCAGCTGCTTCTGCACGCCGAAGAGCTTCTCCACCAGGGGCTGATACTCTTCGAACATCTGCACTTCGCCTTTAGGCACCGGACCACTAATAATAAGAGGTGTGCGGGCATCGTCGATAAGCACGGAGTCCACCTCGTCGACGATGGCATAGTTGTGCGAACGCTGCACCAGGTCGGCTGGCGAGATTGCCATGTTGTCGCGCAGATAGTCGAAGCCGAACTCATTGTTAGTACCAAAGGTGATGTCGGCCTGATAGGCTTTGCGGCGTGCTGCCGAGTTGGGCTGATGCTTGTCGATACAGTCTACGCTGAGTCCGTGGAACATGTAGAGCGGTCCCATCCATTCGGAGTCGCGCTTGGCCAGGTAGTCGTTCACCGTGACAACGTGTACACCGTTGCCAGTGAGGGCGTTAAGGAAAACGGGGAGCGTAGCCACCAGGGTCTTACCTTCACCTGTGGCCATTTCTGCTATCTTACCCTGATGCAGCACCACACCGCCGAAGAGCTGTACGTCGTAGTGCACCATCTCCCATTTCAGGTCGTTGCCGCCGGCAGTCCAGTGGTTATGATAGATGGCCTTGTTGTCGTCGATGGTGATAAAGTCCTTTTTGGGGTCGCTGGCCAGCTGTCGGTCGAAGTCATTGGCAGTGACGATGGTCTCCTCGTTCTCTGCAAAGCGGCGTGCCGTCTCCTTAACGATAGCAAACACCTCCGGCATGACCTCGTCAAGTGCTTTCTCGTAGACCTCCAGTGCCTCTTTCTCTTTCTTGTCAATCTTGGCAAATATGTCGGCACGCTCGTCCAGCGGCGTGTCTTCTATGGTGGCTTTCAGCTGCTCTATTTCTTCTTTCTGCGTCTTGGCAGCTTCCTGCACCTGTCTGCGAAGTTCTTGTGTGCGTGCTCTCAGGGCATCGTTGTCCAGGGCGACTATTTGGGGCGACGTCGCCTTCACTTTCTCCACGAAGGGCTGAATCTTTTTCATGTCGCGTGTCGACTTGTCGCCGAATAGGGCTTTCAGAATACTATTAAAATTCATATCTTGTATTTGTTTTTTATTGACACTATTTGAAAATTGCGTGCAAAGGTAGCCATTTTTTGCTAAAAAAAAGCATAAATTGCACATTATTTGATAGATAAGCTTGATTTTGTGTGTCAGAACAATGGTTCCGACGAGCAGGCATTGGGTGCTCTGATCCTCATGCAGCGTGCCAGCGTGGGGGCTATCCTGTCAATACTGACGGGGGCGATGATGCGCTCTGAGCGAGTGCCGGCACCAAAGAAAATGATGGGGAACTGCGTGAACGAAGCCCTCGATAGTTCGCTTTCCTGGGTGTCTTCATTGAGGATGCGCCAGCCGGGAGCCGTCTCAATGACAATGTCGCCGCAGGTCTCGGGGTTATAGCCGTTGCGTACTTTCGTCACCTGCTCGTTCTTTGTGGTCAGCAGCTGTAGCGAGGTGTATACGTTTCTTACCCCCGACATCAGGGCCAGGAATTCCTGTGAACGACTGGTGGCATCGGTCAGTGTTATCTTCTTTGTTTCCAGTAGTTTATGGTTCAGGAATATCTGGTTCCTGTACGTGGCTTCCACATAATTGCCCTGTCCCCAGATGGCTCCTAGGTACATGTTCATCAGGTTGGCGGTGCGACTCATGTAGAAGGTGCCTGAAGGAATCTTATAGGTCTCGTAGTCGGTAATCTCTTCATCGCCATAGCCTGTGCTGGTGATGACAAAGAGGATGTTTGCATGCCCCAGCCGGCTCTCCAGACCGTCGATGAGTCTTGCCAGCTCATTGTCCAGTCGCACATAGGTGTCCTGCAGTTCCATCTGACAGTCTGTCACTGCCTTATGGTCGAAGGTTCCGGCATAATAGGTCAGGCAGAGCAGGTCGGTGACCTTGTCATTGCCCATGCCTGTGCTGGCCTGGCATTGCAGCGCCATATCAGTGACGTCGGTATTGATCAGTCCGCTGGTCTTGTATAGAGGGAATCTCTGCTCTTTGGGGAAGGTGTGCTTGAAGGGTTCCTGCTGGCCGGTCTGCATGAAGTAGCTGAAGTTGGCGTTCAGCAGGGTATAGGGCTCCCACTCCGTGTTTTCAATCTTTCTGCCGGGGGCCTGCAGGCGGTTGAACGCTTGTACCCATGCGGGCAGTGAGGTGAAGTAGTAGCGCGACGAGCACCAGTCGCCGTTCTTGTCGTCAATCCACAGGGCGCCGTCGGCAGCATGTCCGCCTGACAGCACGGCGGCATCGCGGAATGGTGCTATGGCATAAACGATGGCTTTTCCTGCCGTAGCCACTTTTAGTTCGTCGCCGATGGTCGATGTGCTCAGCTTCCCGGGTGAGGCTGTGTCGTAGGTCTGCAGTCCGGTGTGCTTCAGGTCGTCCACGCACCCGATGGTTCGCAGTGTCTGTCGGTTCAGCCATCTCTGGCCTACTATATTATTATAATAAGGTGTAACGCCGGTGGTGATGGCTGCAGAAGCCGAAGCCCTGTCGATGGGTGTGAAGGGGTAGTTGGCATTGGCATAGACCAGACCATTGTCGAGCAGTCGTTGGAATCCTTTGTCGGAGTAGAGTGGGGTAAACGCTTCCAGGTAGTCGCTGCGCAGCTGGTCGATAGTGATGCTGACCACCAGGCGTGGTGCTCCGTGTTGTGCCGTCTCCTGGGCTGCTGCTTCAGCGTTGAAGCCCAGTACAGCCAACAGCGTGATATATAGGTATCTATTTGTCATGATGGGTATGGGTGAATTTCCAGGTTCTTAACAGCAAACATAATGCCACAATTTTCATGCCTTCGGCATAGTCTTGGCAGAAGCTGAAGGCAAAGAAGGCCAGAATGAGTATACGGCTGATGGTAAACCAGCGTGAATGCCTCTTCTTCCATACCTGCCATAGGAACAGCAGTGACAGTGGGTTGAGCACCAGTAGCTGCAGGTTCAGGCTGGTGGTGGGGTGCTCGGAGAATATCATAGCCGTCAGCACGATGCCAGGCAGGCCTGTCAGCAGCATCAGCAGTATGTCGTACCACCATAGGCAGGTCTTCTTCATGTATTCATAACCCATGATGATCAGGGTGATGCACAGCAGGATGATGGCCAGGTGAATGGGCTTCAGGGGGATGCCTTGCTCCGTCACCTGCACACCCGGATAGACCAGTTGCCGGCGCTCTTTTACCAGGTCTGTTTCTTGTCCGTTGCGGTTAATCCGGGCGTGGTCGAAGTCGTAGCGCAGGTTTTCGGGCAGGAACTCCTGTTCGCGCAGGGTGGTCTTCTTGTCGGCATTGACCCCCAGCAGCAGGTCGTTGCCGAAGGCGGCCCATGGATTTCTCCGTGTGTGTTCGTGAATCATTTCCCTGTACGAGGGCTCATATCCCTCTCTGGGTGCATAGACGATGTGCCCGTCTATGTGGTCTTCAATAATGTTTCGGGGACGCGTCGAGCAGTTGTCGTAGAAAAAGTTATATCGGTAGACGCGGTTCTCGGACAGGTAGTTGTGTCGCAGCGCGTTTACGATTCTGGCTTTTTCCTCGCGGGTCAGGTTCAGCACTTGTTCTGTCACCTGACAGCCCCATTGGGCGTAGTAGGCACAGAAAGGGTAGGTGGGGGCTCGCCCCAGTTCATAGTCGGTCTTGCCGAATATGAACCTGAGGATGAAGTAGGGCTTGTTGAAGTTGAAGATGCCATAGTTGTATACGCTGTCGGCTCCCGTCCTGAGATCCAGGTATCGTATGGCGGTATGTCCGTACAGACTATATACCTCGTCGTGTGGTGAACAGGTGACGAGTCCTATCTCCACACTGTCCATCATGCTCAGGTCCTGCTCCTGTGCTGCGGCTCTGTTGACAGCCGAAAGGCATAGAAAGAGCAAGAAAATAGTCCTAAAAATGTTTTCGAATTGTTTCACGATGCAAAATTAATCTATATTTTTCACTTTCGGTGCGTTTAGTTCGATTTTTTTTAATAATTTTGCACCCTGATAGAAAAAAGTATGAACAGAAAACTAACCATAGCTGCTTTTGCAGCAACCTTAAGCCTCTCTGGTTTTGCCCAGAGCAGCACCAATTCGCCCTACAGTCAATATGGCGTGGGTATACTGGCCGACCAGTCGCAAGGTTTCAACCGAGGAATGAATGGCGTGGGCCAGGCATTAAGAAGAGGAAATATCGTGAACACCCAGAATCCGGCATCCTACTCAGCCGTCGACTCGCTGACAATGATTTTCGACGTGGGAGTGTCGGGTGAGATTACGAATTTCAAGGAAGGGGGCCTCAAGGTCAATGCCAAGAGTGCCAATGTGGAGTATGCGGTAGCTAGTTTCCGCCTTTTACCAAAGTTAGGCCTCGCTTTTGGTGTGCTGCCTTACTCGAATGTGGGCTACGAGTATTCGTCGAGCACAAAGCTGACGGACTCCTACAGCACCACCACCGAGAACTATGTCTACGAAGGCGACGGCGGTCTGCATCAGGCCTTTATCGGTGCCGGATGGAAGATAGCCGCCCCGCTGTCCGTGGGTGTTAATGTGGCTTATCTGTGGGGGACTACGGAGAACATTATCACGGCAAAGAGTCTCAGCACAACCATCAACACGTTGACGAAGACCTACAGCACCACGGTGAGCAGCTATCTGATTACCGCCGGTGCGCAGTGGGAGCAGAACCTGAATGCCAGGGACCTGCTGACGGTGGGTGCTACGGTGGGTATCGGACACAAATTGGGTGCCGACTCTGAATGCGAGATTGACAACACGAACCTGCTGAACAGTTCTGTCGACACCGAGACGTTTGTTGCCAAAAATGCCTGGTCGCTGCCCATGACCTATTCGTTGGGTGTGGGCTGGACGCACGGTGGCAATCTGTTTGTCGGGGCTGATGCAACGCTACAGAAGTGGGGCTCGCTCGATTTCCCAGATGCTGATAAGGACAATACTGGTAAGACGATATATGCCCTGCGCAGCGGTCTGCTCAAGGATCGTTACCAGTTCAACGCCGGTGTCGACTATGTGCCCAATCCCCTCAGCCGTAGCCTGCTTGGACGTGTGCACTATCGCTTCGGTATGGGCTATGCTACACCTTATTATTATATAAACGGACAGGAAGGCCCCAAGGAACTCAGCGTCAGTGCGGGTTTCGGCATCCCCTTGCAGAATGCCTACAACAACCGCTCGGTGTTGAATATCAGTGCACAGTGGGCCCGTCGCTCGGCAACGGATCTCATTACCGAGAACACGTTCCGTATCAACATCGGTCTGACGTTCAACGAGCGCTGGTTTGCCAAGTGGAAGGTGGATTGATTTTAATTGATAATTGATAATTTACAATTGATAATTGAAAATTATATGCGGCTGTTGAGGGCGAGTCTGGGACTTGTCCTTGAGCTGGTGTTGATAGCAGCCTGCAATCAGGCTCAGGAGCATACGGCAGCGGCCATCAATCCCGAGGACTCGGTATCCATGATGACCTCCTACGGCGTAAACACGCTGATTTCCGACTCAGGGGTCATCAAGTACCGTATCGTCACCGAGCAGTGGGATGTCAACACGGTGCGACAGCCTTCGCGCTGGGAGTTTATGAAGGGCATCTTCTTCGAGCAGTTCGACGAGCGTTTTCATGTCCAGGCATATATCCAGGCCGACACAGCCTGGTATTTCGATCAGAAGCGCCTGTGGAAGTTGCGCGGCCGCGTGAAGGTGCGCAATGTCATTAACGGACTCATCTACACCGGTAACGAACTCTACTGGGACGGACTGCAGCACGAGTTCTATTCCAACATGTATTCGCGGGTGGTCACCCCGGAGCGTACCATCGAGGGTACCTATTTCCGCAGCGACGAGCAGATGAACCACTATATGGTGAGCAATTCGCAGGGCTCTTTCCTGGCTGAAGACCTGGAGGGCGAGTCTGCCGACACAACATCATCAAAACCTGCCTCCGCAAATAAAGACACCATTGCACCCAAAGACACCAAAACTTTAAAACAGAAGAGTCAGCCATGATTGCAGTAGACCCCCTCTTGATTGTCGCCCTTCTTGTGGCAATGCTGTTTTCCGCCTTCTTCTCGGGCATGGAGATTGCTTTCGTGTCGAGCAACAGGATGCTGGTGGAAATGGCACGCGAGCGCAACGGACTGGCACAGCGGGCTATTAGTCTGTTCTACCGCCTTCCCAGCAATTTTGTGTCTACCATGCTGGTGGGCAACAATATCGCACTGGTCATCTATGGCATCCTCTTCGCCAAGATCTTCGATGCCACACTCTTCCATTCGCTCGATGTGGGAACACGCATGGCAGCCGACACGCTGCTCTCCACCCTCGTGGTCTTGTTCACCGGCGAATTTCTGCCCAAGACCATCTTCAAGAGCAATCCCAACAGCATGCTCACCTTCTTTGCACTGCCGGCATTCGTGTGCTATGTGGTGCTCTATCCCATCTCACGCTTTGCCACTCTGCTGTCAAAGGGACTGCTGCGCCTGCTGGGTGTCAAGATGGACAAAGTAGCTGGCGACAGGGAGTTTACCAAGGTCGACCTCGACTACCTGGTGCAGACCAGTATAGACAATGCCAAGACTGACGACGACATCGACGAAGAGGTGCGCATATTCCAGAATGCCTTGGAGTTCTCCGAAACGAAGGTGCGCGACTGTATGGTGCCCCGAACCGAGATTGATGCCATTGAGGATACTTGTTCCATTGAGCAACTGAAGCAGCGGTTCATAGAGAGCGGACACTCCAAGATTGTCGTCTACCACGAGGATATCGACCATATCACGGGCTACATCCACTCGTCCGAGATGTTCCGCAATCCAAAGGACTGGACGAAGAACCTGCGCACCATGACTTTTGTACCCGAGACGATGGCTGCCAGCAAGATGATGCAGACCCTGCTGGCTCAGAAAAAGTCGCTGGGGGTGGTGGTCGACGAGTTCGGCGGCACCAGCGGCCTGATAGCCCTCGAGGATATTGTAGAGGAAATATTCGGTGACATTGAAGACGAGCACGACTCCACCCATTATGTAGCTAAGCGTCTGGAGCATGACGAGTATATCCTCTCGGCCCGCCTGGAAATAGAGAAGGTCAACGAGATGTTCGACCTGCAGTTGCCCGAGAGCGACGAGTATATGACAATCGGCGGCCTCATTCTGCACGAATATCAAAGCTTCCCGAAACTCAACGAGATTGTGAAGATTGGCAATTTCGAGTTCAAAATTATCAAGAATACAGCCACTAAAATCGAACTGGTGAGACTAAAACTTACCGAAAACACCAATTTTTCGTAAAAATATGCGGATAATTCAAGAAAACTTAGTAACTTTGCGGGCTGTAAATCAGAAACCGAGAAAATAACAACAAAAATAACAACGAAAAAGAAATGGCAGCAATTGGAAAAATCAGAAGCTGGGGACCTGGACTTGTCGTTATTCTGGCATTGGGTCTCATCGGCTTCATTGCACAAGACGGCTTTAGCACCTGCAAAGGTCAGGCCCAGATGGACAGCAACACCGCTGGAATCATCGATGGTGACAAATTAGACTTTCAGGACTATCAGACACTCGTCAGCGAGTATCAGGAACTGCTGAAGATGCAGGGCCGCGACAACCTGGACGAAGAGCAGCTCAATGGGCTGCGCGACTTCATCTGGGAAACCTACGTACAAAACAAAATCATTGAGCGCGAAGCTAAGAAGCTGGGACTCACCGTTACCGACGAGGAGGTTGTCAATGTGCTCCGCGAGGGCACTCATCCCGCTATCAGCCAGACACCGCTGCTGGCAGATTTCGTCAATCCTCAGACGCAGTCGTTCGATGCCACACAGGTCAATGCCTATCGTGAGTATATGAAGGCTCAGGCGCAGTCGAACCCTCAGGCTGCCGAGCAGCTCATGTATTTCGAGCGTTGCTGGCCTCGTGCTGAGAAGATGCTTGCCCAGAAACTGCTCGAGGCCAAGTACACCTCGCTCCTTCAGGGCATTATCCTGTCAAACTCGTTTACAGCGAAGGCCGCCTTCGACAACCAGAACGTAGAGAGCAAGGCTCTGGTAGCCTCTCTGCCCTATAGCGGCATCAACGACAACGATGTCGAGGTGAGCGAGAGCGACCTCAAGGCTAAGTACGACGAGATGAAGGAGAACCTGAAGACCTATATTGACACCCGCGACATCAAGTACGTTGTGGCTCAGGTGACGCCTTCTCAGAAGGACCGCGACGACCTGATGGCTATCATGCAGAAGGCCTCCGACGATTTCAAGGCCGACAGTCTGTCGGTTAGCGAGGTCATCCGCAATGCACAGTCAAAGGTGGCTTATCTGGGCCTGCCGCTGTCACGCGCTGCTCTGCCTGCCGATCTGGCTGACAGCATCACGAAGATGGCTCCCGGTCAGGTGACAGCTCCCTTCGAGAGCACCGACAATACGCTCAACGTCGTGAAATACCTGTCTAAGACCAGCGTGCCCGACTCTGTCGAGTTCCGCGTCATCCAGCTCCTGGGCTCTCAGACGGAGGCATCTGCAGCTTCTGCCGACAGCATCATGAAGGCCCTGAATGCCGGCGAGGTGTTCGACTCTATTGCCAAGAAGTACGGTCAGCGTGCTGAGAAGATATGGTTTACCAGCAGCGAGTACGAGGGTGCTCCTTCGCTCAATGCCGACAACAGACTCTACTACAGCTCACTCATGGAGCTGCCCGTCAATAGCGTGAAGAACCTGCAGCTCACACAGGGCAACCTTATCCTGCAGGTCACCAACCGCAAGGGCAGTGTCGAGAAGTATGACGTGGCCATCGTGAAGCGTGCCATCGACTTCTCTAACGACACTTACAACGATACTTACAACAAGTTCAGCCAGTATGTCAGCGAAAGCCAGAATGTGGCTGGTCTCACGGAGAAGGCTGCCGAGTATGGCTTTGCTGTCCTTGACCGCACCATTGCCAATACTGAGCACAACATTGCCGGCATCCGCTCTTCTCACGACGGTCTGAAGTGGATCTTCGCCAAGGCCGAGGAGGGACAGATTTCCGAGGTCTATCCCTGCGGCAACAACGACCGCCTGCTAGTGGTTGGTCTCGAGCGCGTTAATCCTAAGGGCTACGCTTCGCTGGAATCCAGCAAGGAGATGCTGAAGCAGGAGGTGCTGCGCGACAAGAAGTTTGCACAGTTGTCTGAGAAGCTGAAGGGTGCCAAGAGCATTGCAGATGCTATGACCAGCGGTGCACGTGTCGACACCATCCCCCTCATCACGTTCAACTCGCCGGTCTACATCCCCTCTATCGCTATGCCCGAGATGGCTCTTAGCGGAGCAGTGGCTGGCACCGAGAAGGGCGCATTTAGCAAGGCTCCCGTCAAGGGATATGCCGGTGCTTATGTCTTCCAGGTGCTCGACCGCAACACCCGCACGGGCGTTCAGTTCAATGCTAAGCAGCAGGACATCCTGCGTCGCCAGTCAGCTCAGCAGACCGCCTCTATGGCACTGCAGGAGCTCCGCGCGAATACCGAGATTCGCGACAACCGCTACAACTTCTTCTAATCGCGTAGCCTGGCGATAGCCCCAGAAGGGCGAACAATCATGGGGACAGGTTTTTGATTGAATTTTTGTATTCACATCAAAAACCTGTCCCCATGATTGTTTGACCCATGATAAAGAAAGCAGAGTGACAATGCAATCATAGGGAGTGAGGTTCTGCAATATTGTTGCTGTTTACTTGGGCTGTACCTGATACAGACTGCCTGCACGTTTGACAAACTCTCTGTATACATTCAGCAACTCTTCATATTCAGGATGGTCGTTGCGCAAAATCATTCCTGTATATACAATGTATTTGTCGAAGTTAATCTCTGCGGCTTCCAATGTCAGCCTGCTTTTGTGTTGATAACTGTTGAACCACCGCTTATACAGGCTGTCCCTGATGGCCTCGCGGTGGTCGTAGGGGTCGCAGATATACAGCATCACTGATGCATCTTGCCTGAAGAACTCCTCCAGAACGCACGTGATAACCCTGAATACATCACTATCCTTTGGGGGATTGACATCACTGTCGTTGGCGATGAAGAAATGGTATGCACGGCTTCCAAGAAAGTATTGGTCCTTGTAGAACCCGACACGGTAGATGATTCCATTCCTTGTTACGAAACGGAACGTCAGTTCGTCCAACTGAATCACCCAGTATGGTGATTTCCTGTTGATGCGGTCGGTGGAGAGTCTCATTGTATGCCCAGTTCTTTTTCGCGCTGTGTCACTGTGGCCAACCACTCTTTCTTCAGGTTCAGGGTTGCCATTAATGCCTCCTTGAATTCCTTGTCGGAATACTTCATGAAATCCATTGTTTCCATAATCGGTGTTGTTTTGTCGACTGCAAGTCTGCGGTTAAGCGAGGACCATGAAACGTGTTTCAATGGTCGAGCGTGAGCAGACTCGCACACTTTCGTGTGCAAAGGTACGAAGAATTATTCGAATAGCCAAGGTTTGCCCCCTGTTTTTTATAGGTCGCACTTATAGCCGATGGTCAGCATAATGTTGCTGTTGCGTATGCTGCCTGGAGTCAGCCAGCCGTTGGTGAACTGTCTGTTCTTGTCCATCTTCGTCAGTCCCAGGTGGTAGCGCACTTCCAGAAACCAGATATCACCGTCGTCATCGGTAAACATATCCCAGCTCAGTGCCAATGGGGCCGACAGACTCACCGTATTCAACTGGTTGGTGTAGCTGCTGCCGTTCATACAAAAATTCAATCAAAAACCTGTTCCCATGATTGTTTGATTGTTGTCGATTTCATTTTTTTGCCAAAACATTTGGAGGTTTAAAATATTATTCTTATTTTTGCACCTAATCTCCAAGTAATGGAGAGACATATTGATGGAAAAGCGTTTATCTGACGCTTTGTCTTTGGCTATCCGAATCTAGCAAATTCAAATCACTGCCAGAGAGCAAAGCAGCGATAGATGCCTATTAGGGTGTTTATAAGCAGCCCACGCCCGTTAGGGGTTGGGGAAGCTATATACATTCGGCGTGGGCTTCTAGAGTTGCTCGTTCTACAGTGATGGGCATGCTAGAGCCACGGATAGCGGGACGAGTAACAGAAAAGTTGCCCCGCTTTTTTCGTCTTTATGGATTTATCTATAACAAATAGAAAACGTCTTGCAATGGGGCAATGAGCGAGACATGAACTATAAATATGAAAAAATATTTTAATTGCTCGGTATTAGTAATGTGTATCTGTGGTCTTCTAGTTATGAATTTATTTACTTCGTGTTCGAAAGAGGATAAAGATGATGACCCTAAATACAGTGAAGAACAGCTATATGTTCGCCCTTGGCAAGAATACCCTCAGTCATATATCAAGTTCTTTGATTATCGCATGACATTCAGATTGATTAATATTAAACGAAATGGTTCAGCCTTGCAGGTTGACTACCTTTTAACAAATACAGGCTTTAATCAGGAGGTTGAACTCTTATTCATGATACCTGATGTTGCAGCCCATGACGACCTTGGTAATTCGTATAGTGGAAAATATGGTTCGAGCGCAGATGTAGTTTCTACTATTAACGGAGAGTCTTTCTCTACTTATGGATGGGCTAAGAGGGTCACGTTTATGCCCAACCAGGCAATTCGTGGCAGTTTCACAATTAAGAATTTTGATATGAATGCATCTCAATTCTCTTACACCTGTCAAGTGTCTCTGGGAACTACAAAGGGAATCACTCTGGCTTATAACCGCATTGACTTCGTAAATGTCCCTGTAGAAACAGGTGAATATCAGGAAATGTAAAAACAGTAACCCCAAATTATTATGAACGAATTTATAAAATATGTCACATTATTAATATTGACTGCACTGCCCATTGTGGGCAGTTCTCAGTCAAACTCTGTAGAAACAAGGGTAATTCAGAATAGGATTAAAGAATATATAGAGGTTTTTAAGATGCTTAAAGGTCGCGAGCAATTGACAAGCGAAGAAAAGGTGTCTATTGAAAAGATGATTAAAAATCAATATGAAGACGAAATTGAATTAGAGAAAAAAACTAAAAGATATGGTATAAAAGTAACGAATCAAGATATTCAAGAAATCATGGAAGAGGGAACGCATCCACTTTTGTTACAATCAGGATTCGTAAATCAACAAACGAATAAATTTGATATAATTTTATATCAAAAATTTCAATCAGACTATAAAAATAAGAAATACCCTCCTCAAGAAGAAAAAAATTATCGCCGGATTTATTATTTATGCAACTATCTTGGAAGGTGTTTACGTAATGAGTTGCTTTTACGGAAAATAGGCGACATTGAAAACCGACAATAATATAGTTATGATTACAAGAATTCAGAATATTATAGTAGTATCCATACTATTTTTTACCACTATTTCTACATATGCCCAGTCTTTGAATTATGCAAAGTCACTTATAGAGCTGGGCAAGTACTTGGAAGCTGCCAAGCAATTGCGTCCATTAGCTGATGGAGGTAATGCCGAGGCTCAATATCTGGCTGCTAATTTGTTTTTTACAGGACGAGGAGTTACTAAGAACGTTGCTCAAGGCGAGAAATATGCAAAATTATCTGCAAATCAGGGTTATGAGGATGCCATCATTTTGCTCTCTACACGATACTTTAATTCTGAAAACCATCAGCAACTTTTTTCTTTCCTCAGCGAACAAATCGACAAGCATCCATATATGGAAACAGAAGTCCCGGGTTCTATTTTGGCATTGTGCTATACAAATGGTTATGGTACTGAGAAAAATTATTATAAAGGATATCGTATCTTGAGCCAAAATGAAGCTTGGATGGCCCAATTGGAAGAAAAAGCTCCCGAGTTTGCTTCAGTAGCACCATCAATCATTAGTAAATTTTCAATTTCTAATGTGTATGGCTGTGACCAGGGAAGTCAAAACCGAACTCCAGTATATGCAAGTAATGAGTATGTTGGAGTGAATTATTCTTTTAAGTCCAGCAGACCCCATACTCACCCTCTTTTTATATATGTTTATGATACTAACAGAAACAGAGTTGGATATTGGAATGCGACCCTCAACATAAATAAAGCAGATAACGCCTTTTACTCGCAAAGCAAAATAGGTCCTTTGGCAGAGGGTAATTACACAATAGTTATCTCTGAACCAGATGCTTCAGTAATCTATGGACAAAAGAGTTTTAGTGTACTTTCGTTAGCACAAAAGGAAGAATCAGAATGGCAACAAAAAGCTGCTAAAACTCAAGTTGAAGTGCGCCGGGGAGGACTTATCAATGCTCGTCTGGAGAATTCATATTGGCGCAACGGATCACTATACGTAGAAGTCGCAGTTACGACGCCTATGGTAAGACGCCAATTCCGCATGGGAAGCCCCTATGTGAGAGGGGCATACACGCGCTCGGTAAGGGCAACTCTTAGAGGCCTGAATCAAGAGCCGGGTCGTGATTACTATATAATTACTGATAAAGATGTGGCATACATAACATTTGTAGTTTCAGGTCAGCCTAAATCTGGTGAATTGAGCGAAGTCGGTGTAGACATGAGTCTTTCCGGTACGAAGGAATATGTAAAGGTAAAGAATTTGGTGTGGAGATAAAGTTAACTTAAAAACATATAGCGATGAAAAAGATTAATATACTGTTAGTGATAAGTGTTATCATAGGTGCATTCATGTTAAGTGGTTGTGAAAAGAGTGAACCCAGTCTTAACTATTTGGCTGTACAGTTGTCAAAGGATGACTCCTGGAGCATTATCGACAAGGATGGTAATGTGGTTGTGAAGGAAGAGTATCCTGCTGACTCAAAAATATCATGGATAGTAGATGGTGCTTACTGGGTTAAGACAGGTGAGAAGTTTCAATTATTTAATATAGAGAATCCCAAGAAGCCTGTTATTGAAGAGGAGTTCTCGAGTGTAACAACGTTCTGCTCTGGAGTAGCTGCTGTGTCAAATCCTAATGAGCAGATACGTATTATTGATACAAAAGGAAAAACGGTTGCAACACTTGGAACGCACATAAAGCGTTGTGGTGGCTTTTCCAAAGAAGGTTATGCCATATATCTTAATCAGGACAATCTGTGTGGTATTATCAATCGTAAAGGCAATGAAATAATTACAGCCACATATTCAGATATCATGTCATGGGATGATGGATTAATAGTGGCAAGAAAAAGTGCTGAAGACAGAGACTTGGTTATTATCAATATAGAATCAAATAAAACATTAGGCGAAATCAATACAGAAAAATATGATATAATGACATCCCCTTTATCTGAAGGAATGCTTGTCGTAAGGGATGCAGACGAGGATGATAGACCCTGTATAGTCCTTGATAAGACAGGTAAAAAGTTATTTGGTGATCGTTAAAAAATAACTTGTTACAATTCATATGTCATCAGTTGCATTTGACA
>ERZ842401.452-NODE-452-length-59633-cov-13.961815_pt1 | contig 59633 bp, 55 predicted proteins | sample MGYA00521270_ERZ842401 | MGnify/ENA primary metagenome ERZ842401 (study PRJEB31892, sample SAMEA3878208) | bioreactor metagenome | biome: Moose rumen | place: Sweden | collected 2011-10 | study: EMG produced TPA metagenomics assembly of the PRJEB12797 data set...
CATTTGCGGGACGAGAATTTATTTTGCGGGCTTATCGCGAGGCAGTCGAAAAACGCTACAGATTTTTTTCTTTTGGCGACGCAATGTTCATAACAAACAAGATTTAAATTTTCGACGCACTGATAATGTCGGTAAGTGCATTTGCGGGACGAGAATTTATTTTGCGGGCTTATCGCGAGGCAGTCGAAAAACGTTACAGATTTTTTTCTTTCGGCGACGCAATGTTCATAACAAACAGGGAGAAATAATTATGGTTGGCTGGAATTTTCCTTCAAACGGCGGCGGCTTGATTCGCGGCGTGGCGGAGGCGGGCATTCAAACTTTTACGGGCAAAGAAATTTCTTCCCTTGCCCGCGAAACTTGTCAAAATTCTCTCGACGCCGTTGCCAATGAAAAATTCGCCGTGACTGTCGAATTTCAACGTTACGAGATTTATACCAAAGACATTCCCGGCTTCGACGAGTACAAAAATGTTTTGAACAAATGCCGCGAATATTGGTTCGGCAATGCGACGGCAAAAAAATTTTTGGACAGAGCGATTGAACAAATTAATTTGCCCAAAACTTTTGTCCTGCGAATCAGCGACTACAATACGACGGGACTTGCCGAGCCCTTCAATCCGAAGTCTCGTGACGGTTGGAATGCCTTGACGAAAATTGACGGCGGCGCAACCAAAATCGGCGACTCGGCAGGCAGTTTCGGCATAGGGAAAAATGCTCCCTTCGCAAATTCTTTTTATCGGCTCGTTTTTTATCGGACGAAAAATTTAAAAGAGGAATGCGCCGCGCAGGGCATGTCAAGACTTGTATCTTTTCTCAATAAAGAAGATGACATTTCGGCCGGCGTCGGCTATTACGGCGAAAAAGAAAAAAATCTTCCTGTCAAAAAAATAAATGCTTTGGATGAAATTTTTGGACGAACAGGTATAGGCACCGACATTTTTATTTACGGCTTCAACGGTAGCGAAACTTGGGCAGAGGAAATTATTTGCGAGTTGCTTGAAAATTTTCTTGTTGCCATTCACCGAAATAAATTGCGCGTGAAAATCCAAAATATGAGGATTGATCAAACGAATCTAAAAAAAATTCTCGGCAAATATGAGGACAAAATTCCGACTGCAATTAATTACTATAAAATTTTGTCGGGCGAAGACGGAGTAAAATTTTTTGAGGAAGATTTTCACGGCATGGGAAAACTTAAACTGGGCATCTTTCTTGGCTCAAATCTTAATCGAAAAGTTTTAATCGTGAGAAAAAGCGGCATGAAACTTTTTGAACAAGATCGAATTTCGGGATCAATTTCATTTACAGGCGTTCTTGAACTTGACGGGCAGGAGCTTAATGAATTTTTCCGCGAAATGGAAACGCCTTCTCACGACAAATGGGAGCCGGGACGTTACGAAAAAAATCCCAAGCTGGCGGAAGAATATTTTAAGGAGTTGAGAAAGTGGGTTCGCGATACAATTTCAAATCTCGGCACGGAAAATATTTCGGATGAAGTGAACGTCGAAGGCTTGGATCACATGCTTGACTTCGATGACAGCGCGATTGGCGGCGGTTCCGAAAAGGAAAAAGAAACTCTCGACGATCTCGCGCCGCCCGAATTTGAACTTGTGACCGTCACAAGCACCAAAAAAACTTTTTCGATAACAAAAACTCGGACGAAAGGCGTTATAACCGATAAAGACGGCGACCCTCCCGCGATAAGAAAACCCGGCGGCACTCGCCCAAAAGGAACTCGGAAGAATCACACGGGCGAAGAAAATCCCGACGGCGAAAATATAATTTTGAAACAGGACGGGCTGACAAAAATTCGTGTGATAAAAGTTTCCGACAAAAAATATCGGCTGATTCTCAAAGTTCCGCAAAACATTTCGAGCGGCAACCTTGAAATTTTTGCTGTCGGAGAAAATAACAGCGGCGAAAAACTTTTTATCAAGTCGGCTACAGCCGCCGATTCAAACAGCGAAGTTGAGGCGGCAGGCGACAAAATATTTTTTAAAAATCTGCGCGGCAATGCGGAGACAAAAATAAGTTTTGAACTTCGGGACGAAAAAAATTATGCGTTTGGAGTTGCCGTTTATGAAGATTGACGACCGCCGATTATTTACTTATCCCGTGCTTGCCGAAGGACGCGACGATTACAAAAGTTGCAAGTTTTCCGCCGAAATGAAAGTTTCTTCGGGCGACGCAAATAATTTTGTGTTGGAAATTAATTTTTCGACGGACTGCGCGGAGCTAAAAAAGCTTATCGAAGGCGGCGACGCGGAATATCTTTTGCACGTTGAATGTCCGGCGACCATCTATCGAGAAATTGAGACTCGGAGTCTCGAAAATTTTTCCTGCAATATTCCGTTGAGTCTCATTAAAGAAAAACTCTATCCGGCGATTTTTATCGTCCTTCGCAGAGATATTAAAAACTTTTCCTGCAAAGATTGGAACGAAGATTTTGATTGGTTGAGTTTCGATTTGCAAAAGGGCAGTGTGCTTGCTTATCAAAATTTTACGCCTTTATCATTGCCCGACGACCCGAATATTTTTAAAAATGTCAGTTCGATTTTCAGCGTTTGCAAGAGAATTAAGGAAAAAAATAAACCTTTTGATGTCGAAATGACATCGGAGAAAATAAAAATTTTTTTGACGGAAAAGGACTTCGATTTATACAGTCGATACGCATCAAGACCCGAAATGCAACCGATTTTGAACACCATGATAATTTTGCCTGCATTGACTTATGTTTTTGAGGAATTAAAATTCGAGGACGTGCAGGATCACAGTTCGGACATATGGTTTATGTCATTGCGTGCGTCTTACAGAAAAAAGGGCTTAAGTTTCGACAAACTCCTTGAGGATAAAAATTCGCTCGAATTGGCGCAGGAAGTCATGAATTTGCCGATAACAAAATCTCTGGAAAGTATCGCACATATTTTCGACGACGCGGCGGAGGATTTGTAATGGAACTTTGTTATATGGATGGCGACGCACTCGACACTTTAAAAAGAAGTTTGCCGCAGATTTTGGAAAAATATTTTATCGAAAAAGACAATGCTTGGATTGCCAAGATTTACGGAAAAAATCCTTTTGTAAAGTTTCGCGAAGTGCCCGACTTTGAACTTGCGCCGCTTGATTTGGAGCCGGGCGAGATTCATTTTCGCAACAGCAAAATTCTCTACAAAAATTTAAGCTTCCTTACGCCGCGTCAAGCCGCCGATGAAAGATTTTGGGCGGGACTCTGTCACGGAGTTTTTTATGATTATGTGAGGCGGCTTTTGATCTATGACAAGGTAAAAGATTCTTCTGACGAGACGAAAACTATTAATGCAATCAAGAGCAGATTTTTCTTGAGCGGCGGTGCGCGAGAAAGAATTATAAACAACACCTTGTCAAAATATTGGTGGGCGCGACATATTTTTTCGGACGAAGGTTTGGACATTCTCGGCGCGAATGATTTTTCCACAAAAATTTTTTCCATAGGTACTCGTGCATTTATCGGCAACAAGAAACTTTTAAACGGTTTCATAAAATTTTTGCGGCACTTCAAAGAAAAAAATATTGAACTCAACGCAAAAACTCATATTCGTCCCGCAATGTCGGAGCTGAACAAAAGAGGCGGCGCAATAATTTTGGACTGCTTGACCGAAGAAGAAATTGCGGCGATAATGATTGAGCACGTCGAAAAATTTTTCGCAGAAAAATCTTCGGCAGAAAAAACTTCGGCAAAAAAAGTTTCGACAGAAAAATCTGCGGCAGAAAAATCTGCGGCGGAAAAAACTTTGTCGGAAAGAATTGTTAAAGACGGCGACAAAATCTATGCAACTTCTCTTGCAGAAGGCTCTATCAAAATTTTTAAGTTCGGCAATAAAGTTTTTCAGAAACTTATTGGTAAAAAAGTTGGTCATGTTTTTGAATGGAACGGCAAGCAATGGAAAATAACGGTGATTAAAAAGGCTTGAAAATTTTTAACGGAATGAAAATCAAGGCGGGATGCTTTTCAAAAAAGAATTTAAGGAGCGGGCTTAATGTCGGCAGTAACTTTTGAATTGATACACAAAGACGCGGCAACGGGGGCGCGGGCAGGAATTTTGAATACGCCGCACGGGAAATTTTTAACGCCACTTTTTATGCCGGTGGGAACGCAGGCGACGGTAAAAACACTTTCGCCGCACGAAGTACAAAATTTGGGCGCGGGCGTCATTTTGGCGAACACGTACCATTTATTTTTGCGCCCGGGCGCGGAGCTTGTCAGAAAGGCGGGCGGACTTCACCGATTTATGAATTGGACACACGGCATTTTGACAGACAGCGGCGGCTTTCAAGTGTTCAGTCTCGGCGACCTGCGAACAATAACTGAAGACGGCGTAAAATTTCGTTCGCACATTGACGGCGCGGAAAAATTTCTTTCGCCCGAAATTTCGATAGCAACTCAAGCTGCGCTCGGCTCGGATATTGCAATGGCTTTTGATGAATGCATTCCTTATCCCGCCGATTATGAATACGCCAAAGCCTCGACTGAAAGAACTCATCGTTGGGCGGAGCGGAGTTTGAAGGCGGCGTCGAATCCCAAGCAGGGAATTTTCGGGATTGTGCAAGGCGGTATGTATGAAGATTTGCGCGAAGAAAGTTCAAAAGTTATTGGGGCAATGGATTTTGCGGGCTGTGCAATAGGCGGGTTGAGTGTCGGCGAGCCGCGTGAAGTTATGTACAAAATGCTTGAGGCGTCAACGAAACATTTGCCCGAAGACAAGGCGCGATACTTAATGGGAGTCGGTACGCCCGATCATTTGCTTGAAGGCGTCCTGCGCGGCGTAGACATGTTTGACTGCGTTTTTCCCACTCGCGTTGCTCGAAACGGAATGGCAATGGTTTCGCCGCAAACTTCTCCTCGCGGACGGCTTGTCATGAAAAATGCCGAGTTCACCGAAGATTTTACGCCGCTCGAAACTCATTGCGATTGTTACACCTGCAGAAACAAATTCACTCGTGCCTATATCCGTCATCTTATCCGCGCAGATGAAATTTTCGGCTTGAGGCTTCTTGCGCTCCACAATCTGCGTTATCTGGAAAGATTTATGGCAGATATGCGCACGGCGATTTTAAATGATAAATTCAGCGAGTTCAGAGAAAAATTTTTTACGGCTTATGAGGGAGGCAAATTTTTGAATGGATAACGAAACGGCGGCGACGTTGGCAAATTTCATGCCGATAGTCTTAATGCTCTTGATTTTTTATTTTCTGCTCTATCGCCCGCAAAAAAAAGCGCAGAAGGAGCGCGAAGAAATGTTGGGCAGTTTGAAAGTCGGAAGCCGCGTTATAACAATCGGCGGAATTTACGGGACGATTGTCAGCCTCACAGATGACATAGTTATACTAAAAATTGCGGACAAGGTTGAGATTGAAATTGCTCGCGGCTCGGTCAACGGCGTTGCACCTGACAAATAAAAAAATCCTCGCGGAGAAATTTCGCGGGGATTAATTTTTTGTCTTGAAAACTTCGCGCATCTCGTCCGATTGAAAAACTTCCTGCGCCTTGCCGATTTTCAAAACTTTTTTTCGGCAAAAATTTTCAAAGGCACTGCCGCAAAAAAATTCTCGCGGAGAAATTTCGCGGGGATTAATTTTTTGTCTTGAAAACTTCGCGCATCTCGTCCGATTGAAAAACTTCCTGCGCCTTGCCGATTTTCAAAACTTTTTTGTTCAGCAGAATCACTTTGTCGGCGAATCGCTCTATCATTTCCAAATCATGCGAGATTAAAAGTATCGCCATGTCTTCTGCGGCTTTGAGTTCGGCGACGAGTTCATAAAAAATTCTCATACCGACTTTGTCGACGCCGCTTATTGGTTCGTCCAATAAAAGCAGGTCGGGCAAAGGGTCGAGCGCAAGTGCCAATAAAATTCTTTGCAATTCGCCGCCCGATAATGCGCCGAGTCTTCTGTCGATTAAATGTTCTGCTTTGACGCGCCGAAGATTTTTTGTCACGCGAGGACGAATGAATTTTGAACTGCACAGCCAAACAGGTCGCCAAGTTAAACATGCCATAAATAAATCCAAAACTGTTGTCGGGCTCGTCGCGTCGAATTTCAAAGTTTGCGGGACGTAGCCGATAATCGGACGGAGATGTTCTCCTTTCGCGTCGAAATAATTCAAATTGCCCGAGTGTTTGACTTCGCCGAGAATCGATTTTAAGAGCGTCGATTTGCCCGCGCCGTTCGGTCCGATTAAAGCCGTCAGCTCGCCGCAATGAACCGTAAAATTTACGTCCTCAAAAATAATCAGCTCGCCGACTTTGACGGAAAAATTTTCTATCTGCGTTGTGCAGAGTTTCGATTGATTATGTCTCAAATGAAATACCTCCCTTTCTTTTCGCGCACAAAGAAAGGTTTCAAAGAAAAAGCTTTTTAACCTACTTTTCTTTTGCTGCGCCCAAAAGAAAAGTAGCAAAAGAAAAGGGCGTTTGCCCCGCAAAAAAAACATCCATGTTTTTATTGCGGGCGGGCGCACGTCCTGTGCGCCCGTGTCTTCGCCACCCGCTGTTTTTTGTCAGATTGATAATTTTTTAAACATCCTCGTTGCCAGCCACAATAAAAAAATTGCGTAGATAAGCAAAATCAAAAGCGACGTCAGGTTGAATCCTTCGCGCAAAAGAAAGCTCGTGTGTGTCAGCGGCAAAATTTCTATCACAAAGCGGACGGCGGGCGGCAATTCGGCTGTGGAAAAAAATGTTCCGCATAAAAAACTCATCGGCATTAAAAGATAAGTGTTGACTTGCGCAAGTTCTTCATACGTTTGAACTTTCAATGCCGCGCAGAAACATATGCTCCCGAAAATCATTGAGTTCAAAATTACTGCGATAAAAAAATTCAGCGGCTCGGAGAAAAATTTCAAGTTCGCGCCGAAAATTATTGCAACGCCTAAAATCAACGCCGTTGAAATTAATGCTCTCACAACTGCCGATAAAATTTTCCCGATAACAAAAGCGGCGGGCTCAATCGGCGCACTCAAATATTCTTCCAAACTTTTATGATAAACGCGCTCGGCGTGTACCGTTGTTATGCTCATGTAACTGACATTCATTGTGTTCAGCGCGATTATGCCCGGTACCAAAAAATCAAGGTAGTTGCCCGACGCCAGATTGATATTTTTCCCCAAGCCCCAGCCGAAGGCAACCAGATATAAAACGGGCGTCACAAGTCGCGATAAGATAAATTTTTTCAGCCGCCGCCGCAAAACTATCCAATCGCGCCACATTATCGTTAAAACGTCTTCAAACATTTTTTAGACTTTCGAGACGGGCAATTTCTTTTTTGTGACTTTCAATCGCGTAACCGATTCTGATGTGTTCTTCTTCCGTGAAATCGGAATTTTCATAAGCCGCAGAAATTTTTTCCAGCCGCGCTTTGACCTCCGAAATTTCATTCTCCAAAATGAATTTATCTCTGAAAGCAAATCCGTAAACCGCCAAAATTTGTTCGCGGGTTGTTTGATAATAAGAATCTTCGCCCGAAATTTCGCCGAGCAATTTTGCCAGCTCCAAAACAATTTCAAAAGGCTCTTTGCCCGCATTTATCATTTCACTTAATTTTATTCGGAGCTCTTGTGCCGCGCCGAAAAATTTTTTATCTGCCAAGAAAAAATCCTCCTCAAAAGCAATGCGTTTAAAGATGAAAAGATCATAAGATGGAAAGATTGAAAGTAAAAATCTTTTCATCTTGTTATCTTTCCATCTTGCCATCTAATGCCGAGCATAACAAAAGAAAGTATGAAGAAATTCACCAACTAAAATAAGTGTAAACGCTGAAAACCGCCAGTAAAATAATTTCTCCAAGCAAAATCGGTTTCAATGTTCCAAATAAATCCGCTTTGAAATAATCAATCGTCACAATCAAACAAACATGAGTCGGCGTCAACATTTGCCCCGCCACTCCGAACGCCATTGCCACGCCCGCCAAATTTAAATCGCCCGTGCCCATCGCCGCAACTATCGGCATGACAATCGCCACATGCCCTTGACTCATGCCCGTCAAAATTCCGATTATCAGCGAGACGCAAGCGATTATCACGGGGATTGGCAACGGCGACGCTTGAAATGCCGCCACAATTTCGCCCAAAACTTCCGTCACGGAAAGAATTTGTATGAAATATAAAATGCAACAGATATTCAGCGACATTTTTAAATCAAATGCGCCCAAGAAAATTTCTTTGACTCCGACTTTTCTTCCGACTGCCGCCAATACAAAAACCCACAACGTCACGACCAAGCCCGTTGAAATTGACGCGTTGAGCCCGCCGAAGACTACGATTAAAAATACCGCCGCCACAGGCAACAACGCCAAAATTAATCCGTTGCGTTCATGACGAATCTCCGCCGCCGTCTCCGAAATTTTTATCTCTTGAGGAATTTTTATCGGGCGAATCAAAATCAGCCAGCCGACCGCTATAGCCAAAATCGTTACCCAACATAAATGGCTTATAAATTCTCCGAAAGTCACACCCGCGATTGAACACGCCATGATCATTCCGGGAATTATCGGGCTCGAAAACTCGAAAAGATGTCGGAACCAAAAATTTATCGCCGATTTATGTTCGGGCGTCAAATTTATTTTGTCGCTGAGCTCCTCGACAATCGGCGCAGAAAATCTCGCTCCGCCCACGCTCGGCAACAAGCCCAAAAATGCGGGCATCGCCGCCAACAAAATTTTCACGTCGGAAAATGTTCGCCGCAATGATTTTACCATGTCCGTCAACGCGCCGCTTAATCGCAACTCAATTTCCAAGCACATGACGAAATACAGCGCAAAAATTATGTCGTATGTTCTTGACAAGGTAAAAGTTTCGTAAAAGGCTTGCGCCAAAGAAACGGGGCTTGCCGAACGCATCAGCCAGATAAAAATTCCGCTCGCCAACATGCATACGCCGATTTGAATTTTGAATCGCAACAACACGATTATTATCAGCAACGCGATTGTCAACAGCAAAAAAATATTCAAGTCAAATCTTCCTTAACAAGGGGAAAGGGAAATGGGAAAAGGGACAAGAGATAATTTCTCCCTTGTCCCTTCTCCCTTAACCTTTTTCTTTTAATTAATCTTGTTTGTCAAGCAATTCGAGTCTGCCGCTTCTCGGATGGAACATCAGCCCGTGAATTTTAACGTCCTTCGGGATAAGCGGATTTTCTCTCAGCTGTTTAACAACCTTCATAACATTTTCTTCCGGTTTTTGGAAACTGTCCGTCCACTCGACAAGTTCTTTTTCGACCATTTTAATTGCGTCGGGCGAAATGCCGCGCTCCAACATGCCGCTTGTTAAACTCTTTGAAGTCGTTTTCGCCATGCCGCATTCATGATGTCCGATAATCGCAACTTCTTGCACGCCGAGTTCATAAATGCAGACGAGAAGACTGCGAACCGTTGTATCGAAAACGCCGTTGAGGCAGTTGCCGACCGTTTTGATAATTTTCGCGTCGCCGCGCTTGATTCCGAGACAGGGCTCAAGGAAATTGACAAGGCGCGTGTCCATGCAAGTAACTATCGCCAAATGTTTTTTCGGCAATTTGCTGTCGTGATGATCTTCGTGCTCGTAAGCTTTGTACTCTTCCGGCAAATTCGCGCAGAAATTTTCGTTGGTCTGAAGAATATCGTCGATTAATGCCATCTAATTACCTCCCAAAAAATTTTTCAAGCGCATTGTATAACTACTTTTTCTCAAAGTCAACGTAACCGAGCTTTCTGATTAAAAATAAACCGTCCAGCTCATTCAATTTTTCGTCAAGATCAAATTCCGAATCCTCTTCTTGACATACTCCCCACGCATAAATGCGGGGGATTCCGTTATCAACAACCTATGCTTCTAATGAAAGCGAAGTCTAACAAGGTCTCTACCGCAAGACGATGCCCCGCCCTGTGTTCTTTACGAACTTTTCTTTTTGGTCTGTCTGTCCTACGCTGGAGTGCCGCTATTACCGCGTGCTCCTCCCTCTTGGCGTTGTGGTGGGCGACAGGGGTCGAAAGGCTCGGCCGCTGCTACAGCTGTTTTACTGGTCGTCCGGGTAGAGTTTGAACTGCCTTTAACGCCTGGTCTGTCCCCAATTTTCACTCCTCACCTCTCAAAAAAATTTTTTTTCATTATACAAGTACGATTAAAATATGACAAGAAACTTTTTCGGCGTTTCCTCCCCATAGCTAAAGCAAGGGGCTTTCACGCCGCATTATTGGTAAATATTTTTTTGTGTCAATTTTTCCGCGCAGGTGTCAACGTATTGCCTTGCCCCTTAATTTTTCCACAAGACAACGCCGCTGCGAGCCGGTATGTAAAGCTTAAGCCAATCTTTATCGTCTCTGTCGTAAACGGGATCGTAATTCGTGTAGTGCGGAATTGTGTCGTCCGTCAAGCCGAAGCCGCCGAAAGCTTTATCGTCCGTGTTGAGCATAACGTCATAATCGCCCTTCGGAACCAAAAAGCCGTAGTCGACGAAAGATTTTGTCGGCGAGAAATTGAAAATGAACAACAATCTTCCGCGCATGTAAGCAAGAACTTGATCCGCGTCGTCATGCCAAATTTCTCTGACAGGCAAATTTGCAAAATTCGGCTCGGCTTTGATGACTGCCAACATTGCCCGATCAAAAGCTCCGAGTTCTTGATAACAAAGCGTCGGATCGTCCGCCAAATGCCATTGACGTTGCGCATATTTGTGACTCCAGCCGTTGCCTTCACGCGGAAAATCAATCCATTCGGGATGTCCGAATTCATTTCCCATGAAGTTAAGATAGCCGCCGTTCATTGTCGAGAGCGTCACGAGCCGAATCATTTTGTGGAGCGCAATACCGCGATTTGCAACGTCGTTTTCATCGCCCTTTTTGAAATGCCAATACATATCCGCATCAATCAGACGGAAAATAATCGTCTTATCGCCGACTAATGCTTGGTCGTGACTTTCGGCGTAGGAAACAGTTTTTTCATCTGCGCGGCGATTTGTCATTTCCCAGAAAATGCTTGACGGTTTCCAATCTTCATCCTTTTGCTCCTTGATCATTTTAATCCAATAATCGGGAACATTCATTGCAAGGCGATAATCGAATCCGAAGCCGCCGTCCTCAAATTTGCTTGCAAGCCCCGGCATTCCCGAAACATCTTCGGCTATCGTAACCGCGTCGGGCTTGACTTCGTGAATCATTTTATTCGCCAACATTAAATAGCAAATTGCGTTGTCGTCTTGATGACCGTTGAAATAATCGCCGTAACCGCAAAACGCCTCGCCGAGCCCGTGACTGTAATAAAGCATTGAAGTTATTCCGTCGAATCGGAAGCCGTCGAAATGATATTCCTGCAACCAATATTTGCAATTCGACAACAGGAAATGTAAAACGTCGTCTTTGCCGTAATCGAAACACAAGCTGTCCCAAGCCGGGTGTTCGTGACGATCTCCCGCGTAGAAAAATTGATTCGGATCGCCCGCCAAATTTCCAAGCCCTTCAACTTCGTTTTTAACCGCGTGGCTGTGAACAATGTCCATAATGACGCCGATACCCATTTGATGCGCCGCGTCAATCATGTCCTTCAACTCGTCCGGCGTGCCGCAACGACTGCTCGGCGCGAAAAACGAACTTACATGATAGCCGAAACTTCCGTAGTAAGGATGCTCTTGAATCGCCATTACTTGAATCGCATTGTAGCCCGCCTGTTTGACACGCGGCAAAACATTTTCCTTAAACTCGGTGTAAGTGCCGACTTTCTCCGCGTCCTGCGACATGCCGACATGACATTCATAAATCAAAAGCGGGTCTGTATCGATTTTAAATCCCGCGTCATGCCACTCGTGCGGTTGCGGCGGATTCCAAACCTGCGCGGAAAAAATTTTCGTCTGCTCGTCTTGAACAACGCGCTGACACCATGCGGGAATTCTCTCGCCCATGCCGCCTTCCCAATGCACTTTCATTTTGTAAAGATCGCCGTGCTTGAGTTGGTTCTCCGAAAGTTTCAGTTCCCAGTTGCCGCCGATAAGTCTTTCGCAACGATAAGCCTCGTCTTCCTGCCAGTTGTTGAACTCGCCGATTAAATAAATTGCTGTGGCATTGGGAGCCCATTCGCGAAAAACCCAGCCGTAGCCCGTCTTGTGCAAGCCGAAATAAAGATGTCCGTCCGCAAAATCCGACAAAGTTTTTTTGCCGTCCTGCGTAAGCTGAGAAATTTTCCACAGCGCATGTTCGTGACGCCCGCGAATCGCTTCCTCGTAAGGCGCAAGCCAGCCGTCCTTCTCCACCAGCCCGATGTGTTTTTTAGCCATAAATTTTCCTCCCTCTGAATCGTTTTCAGAATCTTCCGCGCAGATTTTAACAAAAGATTTTTTTCAAGTAAAGGATTTTTATTTAGGTCAAGGAATGCAAGAAAAAATTTTTTATCGCGGAGAAAATTTTATGCTCGCTTTGACAAACTCCCCACATGGGGGATTCTGCTATCAACAACACTTGCCCGAAAATTCGGGGCTTACGGTGACTCCTGCACGGGTCGTTGCCCCAACCCTTTTATCAATTAGCAATGAGCAATTAGCAATGAGCAATTAAAAATTCATTATTTATTACTCATTGCTCATTAATAATTGTTTTTTACTCGCCTCGTACTTTAAAATTCTTACGAAGTCGCCAAAAGCCAAATCAGAAATTTTTCTGCCCCAAAGTCGTTGCATTGTCGCTTTCTTATGGAGCCTCGCAAATTTAAATCGCGCTCGTCGTCGGTTATTCGAGCCGTTACTTTTTCTTGACAATTCCCGCGATGCTTTGGCTATCGCCTTTGCATTTTTGGCGAAAAACAGAGGGCTTGTCGCGTCTTTTTTAAAAGTATTTGTAGCGTCGAACTTTTTTAAACTTCGGCGGCGAACAGCGTACTTTACGCTTGAAATTGCCGAAAAACAAATCAAAGGCTCGGTTGATTCTCTCGGCTACGTCTTGCACTGCTTGCGGTTTAGAAATTTGCCAAACAATTTGTAGCAACGATTATGGAGCGCAAGGCAATGATTGTAAGTCAAATCTGCCGCATTTATCTGCTTGTGAAGTTTAATGTTGTGCTCGGATTTGTAGAGTTTGAAGCAGAAAGTTTTCATTGCACTCACCTCCAATAATATTCTAACATTTCAAAATTTCAAAAGCAAAGGGGCGGCTTATATCCCCATAGCTGAACTGAAGCTGGGGTCTTACGCCGCCTTCGATAAAAAAAATCCCTCCGAGTTTGTCGAAGGGAAATTTTTATGTTCAATTTTTGTCGAGCAAGTTCAAAAATCTTTCCAGTGCCCAAACCATCCAACGCTGATTTCCGGTTAAAGTTTCTTGACAATGCGGTAAAAATTCTTTGCGCGTCGGTCCTTGCCAATTTTCAAACCACTCGTTGACAGGGCGCGGCATCGAAATTTTTTGCGGAATATTCAAGGTCGGATAAAGTTTTCGGAACGCCTCGCGCACAATGTATTTTGATTCGCCGCCGCGAATTCTTTTATAATCAATGGGCTGGGCAAGTTTTGTCAACGAATACGGCGCGATAAATTTAATCCCCGCTGTTTCACAAGCATTGACATACGAGCCCGCCGCTTCTTGATGATAATATTTACTCGTGAAGTCATAAGGATCAATTCGTCCTTCAATCTCAAATTCTCGAAACGGCTCCAGCAACATTTGCGGTTCACGCAGAACTTTATAAGGCAAAACGAACGAATAACGATTGACGAACTCGCCGAACAGCCAATCTTTTGAAAGCAAACTGTCTATTCCGCCGTAAATTGTGTCGGCATTTTCAGCAAAGATAAATTTGTCAAAGCCGTCCGCCAAAGCTTTTTTCGCGGCGATAAAAATCTGCGTTTCAATCGAATGAATCGGCGCACCCTTACGGAGCATAATTGTATCAACGACTGCTTCGACATCTTCCCAATAAATGTCAACGATTTTGTGGTTGAGCTTGCAAATTTCTGCGTAACGAGCTGCGCGCTCGGATTCGTCAACAACTTTTTTGCCGGGCACCAGACAGCGGAAAGTGTAAGCCGTCGAACCTTCGGGCATAAACTTTGCCAAAATCGCAGAATCCATTCCGCCACTCAATGCAAGAGCCGCTTTGCCGTCGCGAGTAACCGCCTCGACCTGCGCCTTCAAAAAACTTATTAACTCGTCGCCGTCGGCAATGGGCGTGCGCTCATAACAGATATTGACGTTTTTGTACGGCAAGCCGAAATTAATTGATTCGTCATAGAGATAACGATAAATCAGAAACGAATTCATACAAAAATTTTTGTCGATCATGTTCAATCAATCTCCCTCACCAATTTTAATGCTTGACTGATAACCGTTGAACTGACGCCCTTAGTATAAGGAAAGTAAACTATTTTGACGCCGACTTGTTTAAATTTTTCTTCCATCTCTTTCCAGCTGTCGGATTGATACCAATCGTCACCCACGAAGAGAATATCGAATTTCAATTTTTCCCAAGCCGCAAATTTGTCAATTTCATTTTGCGGAATTGCCGCATCAACGTATTTAATCGAACGAACAATCTCCAATCTGTCCTCGAACGGAATAATGGCGCGTTTATGTTTGTATTTTACAAGTTCATCAACCGTCACGCCGACAATCAATTTGTCACAAAGCCCCTTTGCATTTTTCAGCAGGTTGAGATGCCCGATATGAAAGAGATCGTAAACACCCGTCGTATAACCTATAGTCATGTCGACTCCTCCTTAAATTCATCGGCAATGCTTTTGTAAATGAATTTGCTTGCCAACATTTTGTTGTATTTCGGATAGTTGAGATATTTATCGAAAACTTCTCTGCGTTTTGCGGCTTTATAATCGTCGCCTTTGATAAAAACTCTTTGCATAAGTGCAGAAATGCCTTCAAAATCTTTTCCGTCGACAAGATAAGAGACTTTTAAAATTTCGTTGCCAAGCTCATTAAATTTTTGCTCCTTGCGAGTCAAATAAATCATGGGTTTATCAACATATTGGTATTCGGCAATAAAAGAGCCGCTGTCATGGATCATGCCGTCGCTCGTGGCAAATATTTCTTGATAATAAGCTCCCGTATAAACCTGCGCGTTGGGAAGATCGTTCCATTTCTGCAGATATTCATTGAAAGCCTCGATTGAAGGAAAAACTCCCCGCTCAACTGCTCTAAAGAGCAAATTCGGATGCGGCTTGACTACCCAAGAAGTTTCGGGATGCGCTTTGGCAAATTCATACATGAATTGATAATTCCATTGGAAAGTTGAGTAAATAACATTTATCCCCGTTATGGAATGATGCGGAGCCCAAATGATTTTCTTCGCGTCGGGACGAGTCATTTTCCAATTAAATTGAAACTCCTCGCCTTTCTTGAAGAAAATATCCAATTTCGGATAGCCGCTGTAATATCCTCGCGGCATTCCGAGTCGGTTCATTTTTTTGTAAATCTTAAGGTTAATGGTTGACTGAAAAAAGGTTTTGCAGGCGACATGGAAAATAAAATTGTTGTAAAAATCATTTGCGTGAGTCGAAATTCCGGTAGCATAGGGAATATATTCTATCAGAGTTCTTGCAGTTATATTTAAAGGACGAAGTGAATTCGGAAAAACTTGAAAATAAATTGTCAAGAAGATAAGTACATCCTGCTCCGGAACTTTTGCATCTATTCCCTCCAAAGGAACGACATTTAAATTTCGCGATTTAAATTTTTCCACGCCTTGCCAAAAATCTTTTATTATGAGTTTATTGCTGGAGCGGTTGACTCTCAAGAAATTAAAAATTGTAACCTCAAATCTCTCGTCATTTGCAAAGTAATTATAAAGATCATCGCCGCACCATACCGAAGTATCGTACAGCAAGAAAGCGACTTTAATTTTATTTTTTCGGCGAATCCTCCGTGCGGAAGCTTTAAAAACACATTCCATAAAATCGTTGTAATCATTTTTGGGCACGATATATGACAGCTGATGGAAGTACTCATAAGTCATGTAACAGAAATTTTCCAAAGGAATAAGGTTTCTTTTGAAGAGACGGAAGGCAAGCAAGCTGTTCGTAATTAAAGTGCCTTTTAAATTTAAATGCGTCATGTCGCTGAAAACATTGTAATTGAAACGTTCAAACATGTTGACGCACGTAAAATCGTAACTTTCTTCAAGCTGATGAATTTTTTCTCGGAAACTGTCCAAAAGTTCTTTGTCGTAATTTTTCCTTGCGAGCGGCGCGAAAGGAAAAACTACGCCGACAGGTTTTGCGCCGTTATCGAGACAAAGTTGAATATAATCCTTGAGAATTTGAAGATTTTTTTCCTCTGCGTCGCCGGACAAAGTTGTTTCAATTTCCCAATCAACTGCCGCCTTCATTGAGAAATTGGAGTTGTTCGCCGCCTTTAGCGCATTTAAATTTAAATCTGCCTGCGCGGAAGTTGTCGCCAGAAAATTATTTTTAACGTCGTCCGTGAGTAAATTTTTCAACATACGATCGTTATCATTTTCGGCGTCGGGATTCAGCGCGAAAAGATATTGAAGATTTTTTGTACAGCGAGAAAAATCTTTCGCGTTGTCGTAACGAAAAGAATCGGGCGCGAGTCCGATTAATACAAATTTGATTGTGCCGGGCGCGACGTGTTCAAAAATATGTTTTGCCGTCAGATAACTCTGCCGCAAATCTTGAGCGGAGTCGGCAAGATTTACTCCGCCGCGTGCGTCGGCTTTATCCTTATGAACGCGGGGAATATGTTTCAAATTCAGCCCGACCTGCATGTATTCGTTTCCCGTTGCAAAAAAATCTGCGCCGTGCTCCTTAATGTATTGCAAATTTGCAAACCATGTCGGAGAAATTTGTTTGACGACATCAAAGTTGACAATATTTTTTTCGGCTACGTCGAGCGTCATTAAAAATTTCTTCATCTTGCCAATGTCGCTTGCGTCGTTCAAAAAGCTGCTTATCAGCCAAACACAATCTTTATATTTTTTTGCTTGCTGATGAATATTCGAGAAAGAATTAATGGGGATTTGTTTGTCGCCGATCGAAAAAACTTTTTCGTTGCTGTTGTCCATAAATATTGCTTCCAAATTCACGTTGTCGAGTTTCAAATTTTTTATGGCACTTTCCAAAGACTCTTTGTCAAAAGCGACCGGCACGACATTTATTTTTTCCACGACATCACCTCCAAAAATTACAAAAAAATTCGCCTCAATCGGGCGAAAGTATATCAGATCAAAAAATTTTTTTCAATAATTAATCGGCACTCGACGGAACAAACAATTATTCCTTACGCAACTCGTCGGAAATATTTTTGTAAATGAAATCGCTCGCCAACATGCCCGTATATTCGGTGTAGTAAAGATATTTTTGGAAAACTTTTTTGCGCTCGGCGGCTTTGAAGTCGTTGCCTTCGATAAAAACTTCCTGCATTGTCGCGGCGACCGCCTCCAAATCTTGTCCGTCGACAAGGTAAGACGCCTTCAAAATTTCGTTGCCCAACTCGTTGAACTTTTGCATGTCAAGGTTCAAATAAATCATCGGCTTGTTCACATATTGATACTCCGCGATAAACGAACTGCAATCGTGAATCATGCCGTCCGAAGTGGCGAAAATATCTTGGTAATAAGCTCCCGTGTGAACTTTTGCATTCGGCAAATCTTCCCATTGTTGAAGATATTCTTTGAACGCCTCAACCGACGGGAAAATATTTTCTTTGACCGCCGAGAAAAACAAATTCGGATGCGGCTTGACAACCCAAGAAGTTTCGGGATGAGACTTAGCAAATTCATACATAAATTTGTAGTTGTATTGAAAAGTTGCAATGTTGACGCCGCCGCTTATCGTCCAATGCGGAGCCCAAATAATTCTCTTCGCCTTCGGACGCATCATTTTCCAACCAAAACGAAATTGCGAATCGTGCTTAAAGAAAATGTCCATCTTCGGGTAGCCGCTGAGTATGGCGTAGGGAGCTCCGATATTGCATTTCTTTTCGTAAGTCTTGAGATCAACCGTCGCCGCAAAAAATGCCTTCCAACAAACATGAAAAATTTCGTAGTTGTAAAGATTGAAATTCGCAATGCTGATTGCGTAAGGAAGATAAATCTCCAAAGTTTTCGCGGTTATTTTTTCTGTGCCGACAACCTCCGGCAAAACTCCCAAGTAAGGCGTCATGAAAATCAGAATGTCTTGGGGCGGAAAATCGAAATCGGGCTTGTCAATCGCGACAACATTTAAGCCGCGTGATTTAAATTGTTCGACGCCGTGCCAAAAATCTTTTTGAATAAGTTCTTCATCGGGTTTATCCTTCCGCAGACAAAGAAAAATTGTGGTTTCAAATCTTTTGTCCCGCGCAAAAATTTTGTACAGCTCATCACCGCACCAAATTGAAGCGTCGTAAGTCACGAAGCCGATTTTAACTTTGTCTTTATGCCGAATCATTTTCGCCGCAGTATTAAAAACATTTTTCATCAGATCGTTGTATTCGCCCTTAGCCACCGTCCAAGACAAATGATTAAAATAAGTGTAAGGCATTTCGCAAAAAGTTTCTGTCGGCAAAAGTTTTTTTCTGTAGAGTTTCAAAGAGATCAGAGAATTTACGAACATGGCTCCCTTTGAATTCAAATGCGTCATGTCGTAAAAAGAATCGTAACTCAAATGATCATACCAATCGACGCAAAAGAAATCATGACTTTTCTCCAGCTTGCGAAGTTCCTCGCGTAAACTGCCGAGAATTTTTTTGTCGTAAATTTTTCTGACGTTCGGCGCGAAGGGAAAAATTATCGCGACAGGTTTTGCGCCGTTGGCAAGACACAGCTCGATATAATCTTTCAAAATCTGAATATTTTTTTCAACCGCGTCCGTCGAAGGATATTTTATGTTCCCGTCCCATTCAATAATTGCCTGCGCGGAAAGACCGGGATTTTGCGCATCCTTTATCGCGTCGAAATTCAAATCTGCCCGCGCGGAGGTTGTCGCCAAAAAATTATTTTTAACGTCGTCGACAAGTAAATCTTTCAGCACAAGATCATTATCGTTTTCAACGTCGGAGTTAAGCGCGAAAAGGTATTGAAGATTTTTTGTGCAGAAAGGAAAATCCTTCGCGTTGTCGTAGCGAAGAGCATTGGGCGCGAGCCCGATAAGGACAAATTTAATTGAGCCGGGCTTGACGTGTTCAAAAACATTTTTCGCAGTCAAATAACTTTGTTGCAAATCCTGCCCGACATCGGCAAGAATCACGCCGCCGCGTGCAACATTTTTATCCGCATGAACGCGGGGAATATATTTCAGATTCAAACCGACTTGCGTATATTCGTTGCCCGTCACAAAAAAATCCGCGCCGTGCTCCGAAATGTATTTTAAATTCGCAAGCCACGTCGAAGAAATTTGCTCGGCAACTTCAAAGTTAATGATTTTATTGCCGGGCACTCCGATTGTCGTTAAAAAATTTCTCATCTTGCCGACTTCGCTCGCGCCCTTCGCACTGCCGCCTATCAGCCAAAAAAATTTTTTGAATTCATTTACCCGCTTATTCATGGTCGAATAAGAAACCAACGGAACTTCTTTATCGTCAATCTTGAAAAATTTATCGTCGGGAGCAAGATCCGCAAATATTGCTCCCAAATTTATGTTGTCGAGCTTTAAATTTTTTATGACGTTATCCAAAAGTCCTCTGCTCAATATGACAAGTACGACATCTGTTTTCTCCACAGAACCGCCTCCAAAAAAAAATTAATCAGGTCGATTAAAAGTATATCTGATCGAAAGCTTCCGATCAAGAATTAATTTCTTGTCAAAAGTCACGGCGTCGAAGTCTGCGCAAATAATTTAACCGGTGTTGAAAATTTTTACAAAAAAAATTCGCCCGTAACGGCGAAAGTATATCTGATCGGAAGAAACTTTTCAAGAATTATTCGGGCAGGCGGTCGAGCAGTTTTAAACTTGTGCCGTCCATGAAAATTATTTCGTTAATCTCAATGCGAATATCTTTTTTCCGCAAGCCGTGTTTCATTGCGTCGGAATCTGCGCGGATAAAAGGATTCAAAGTTTTCGTCACGTCGAAAGTTTGAATTCCCTGCGCCGCGTCAATCATGTCGATAGCAAACGGCGTGAAATTTTCTTTTCCGTCCTTGCCGAGAAGAACAATGTTGCCGACAACTTTTTCAAGCGGTTTTTCGGAATAAACGTCGGCTTTCAAGGTAATGTCCAAAGTTTTTGAAAAACCGTACTCGTCGCCGTCCGAACCTTTCAAGGTAAAACTTTTGACTTTAAAAGTTTCGTCCATCTTGCGGCTTATCGGCAAGTTCAAAGAGTTGAGTTTTATCTTCAACGCCCGACAATAGCCGTTGTAATAATCTTCAAAACCCCTCGCGTTCACGACGCGCCAATTAATTTCTTCGGCGGGCTCAAGTTCAAGGACAACTTCAAAAGAAAATTTCATCTGCGCGTTGTAGAAAATCACGGACGAAGTCATCACGTTGCCGACGAGATGCGGCATTGTAAAACTTTTTATTTCGCAGGAAGTCAATCCCGATTTTATAAAAAATTTTTGTGCGTCGCCGGGATTGTCGGGAAAAATAATTTTGCCCGTCGAAATGTATTCGTCAAGAGCCGTCCGCGCAGAATTTATGAAGTCGGGCTTAAGAAAATTTTCGTAGCGATTTTGAATTTCGTCCATTGAATAAGCCGTCGGAGCAAGCGTGTCATTAATCTGCGCGGTCAAAATTTCTTCGGCGGCAACTTCGATAATTTTATCTGTGTCGACATATTTTTTAAAGGTTGCAAGGTCATGTTTTTCGAGAGCCTCACGGGCGGCGCGGAGCGAGTGAATCGGTTTGTTGTCGAGCTTCTGAAGGTTTTTATAAGCTCCGATTCCCAAAACTCCGCCAATAATCAAAAGGACGGCAATCGCCGCCAAAAATTTTTTATTTCCCATTCCCAATTCCTAATTCTTAATTCCTAATTCCTAATTAATCAAGTCGGGGCGGCGGGCGCGAGTCAAGTTCAATGCTTGAGTTTCGCGCCATTTTTTTATCTCCGCATGATTGCCCGACAATAAAACTTCGGGAACAATTTTTCCTTCAAACTCTCGCGGGCGCGTGTATTGCGGATAGCCAAGTTTTCCGTCAAAAAATGAATCCGTCGCAGCCGACTCCGCCGACCCCAAAACATTCGGAAGCATTCTTGCCACCGCGTCAACGATAACCATTGCGGGCAATTCGCCGCCCGTCAAAACGTAGTCGCCGATTGAAATTAATTCGTCCGCCAAATCGTAAATTCTGGCGTCAAAGCCCTCGTAATGTCCGCAGATAAAAATAATTTGATCGAAGACGGCAAGCTCCTTAGCTTTGTTTTGAGTGAAAACTTCGCCGCCGGGATCCGTGATAATTATTTTGCGCGAAAAATTTTCGTCCGATTTACTCAACACGTCGCGAACGGCACGATAAACGGGCTCCGGCTTTAAAACCATGCCCGCGCCGCCTCCGAACGGCGAATCGTCAACTTGCTTGTGTTTGTCAAAGGCGAAGTCGCGCAGTTGAGTAAATCTTATCTCCAAAATTTTTTTCTCGACGGCGCGCTTGATTATACTTTCGCCAAAAACTCCGCCGAACATTTCGGGAAACAAAGTTATGATGTCAATAAGCATTTTTTTAGCTGATAGGTGATAGGTTTTAGGTTTTAGGTTTTTCCTATAACCTATAACCTAACACCTATAACCTGTAACCTATAACCTATAACCTAACCTCTATTTTTTTTTCGACAATGTCAATCGACTTTACAACCGACTTCAGCGCAGGGATTAAAATATTTCCGTCAACCTCGAAAACGTCATTGCTGCCCGTCTTCAAAACGTTGGTGACGGTTCCGATTTTTTTTGCGCCGTCAAAAATTTCACAGCCGATAATGTCAAACGTATAAAATTCTCCGTCCTCAAGCGGCGCGGCATCTTTTCTGTCGACCGTCAAAAATTTATTCGTCAAAGCCCGCGCAGATTCGCGGCTGTCAACGCCCGCAAATTTCATGAAAATCTGCCCGTTGATATTCTTGACGTTTTCGATATGAAAAATTTTCCCGCCGACAGAAATTTTCTCCAAGCCGTCGAAGCGTCCTTCAAAATCAGTAAGCGGAATTATTTTCAATGTGCCGTCAAGCCCGCGAGCCGCTCCGATTTTCCCGACGATTATTTCTTTAACTTCTGATTGCAATGATTTTGTCATCTTCCACCAAAATTTCTACGTTCATCGCTTCGCGCAGGTTGTCGCCGATTTTCAATTCAACCAGACGTTCCGTCGTGCCCTGAACTATTTCCGCGCCCAATGCCAATTTTTCAAAAGTTTCTTTGCGGTGATGCGCCTCGTCCAAACGCCCTTGACGCGGAGCCATTTCTCTGCTGAAGAAATTTCTGATCTGCGCTTCGTGTTCGGGACTTTTTTCAATTTCGCGTTGCATGTCGATATTAATTTGTCTGAGTTCAAGCTCCATTTGCTCGGCAACTTTTACCGCCTCGTCAACGAGACGCGCCCGCAATTTTTCCGTAAGTTTTGCCTTAATCGTTACAGGTACCGCCATTTTTATGCTGTTCATTTTCCTGCCTCCAAAAAATTTTCCGTTACGCATTAAAAAAGCGGCAAGCCGTATCTGCTCACCGCGCCGACTTTGTCATTCGATGTCAACTGAAATTTTTTTCTTTTCGCGTGTTGCGGCGGATTTGACAATGGTACGAATTGCCTTTGCTATTCGCCCTTGTTTGCCAATAACTCTGCCCATATCATCTTTTGCGACGTGCAGTTTTAAAATCGTGCGATCCTCTTCTTCAATCGCCTCAACCTGCACTTCTTCGGGTTTTTCGACAAGTGCTTTTGCCAGCACCGTTACAAGTTCTTGCATGATCCTCTACCTCAACTAATTTGTTCGATAATTATTCTGCAGCCTTAGCCGCCTTACGCTCTTCGTGGATTTTTTTCATGATGCCCTTTTTGCTAAGGAGCGAGCGAACTGTATCGGTCGGCTGTGCGCCGTTTTTGATCCAGCCGATAACTTTTTCCTCGTCGACATTGACAATGGCGGGGTTTTTGGTCGGGTCGTAATTGCCGACGATTTCAATGAAACGACCGTCACGCGGCGAACGGCTGTCCGCAACGACTATGCGATAAAACGGTTGTTTCTTCGCGCCCATTCGATTGAGCCTGATTTTTACCACTATCTCACCACCTTTCGGGTGTTCGATTTATTTTTTGAAAGGAAATTTGCTTCCAAGTTGCCCAAGTATCCCGCTGAGATTAGGGAGCGAAGGCATCTTCGGCTTATTATTCTTCCCCTTCTTTAATTTTCCTTTTTTGCCCTTAACTTTTTTTGAAGATTGCTGTTGTTGCGTTTGGCTCGTCTTGAACTTGCGCATCATCTTTCGCATTTCCTCAAATTGCTTAAGGAGTTTGTTGACATCGGCGACTTTCGTTCCGGAGCCCATTGCGATTCGCTTGCGTCTTTTGGCGTCGATAATGCTTGTATCGGCGCGTTCTTTTGGCGTCATTGAAAGGATAATCGCTTCCATGTGCTTGACTTCTTTTCCGTCAAGATCGAGATCTACGCCGCTTAATTTTTTCTTCAGCCCGCTAAGCCCCGGCACCATGCCGAGTAAATCATTAAGCGAGCCGAGTTTTTTTACCTGCTGAAGTTGTTCAAGAAAATCTTGTAACGTGAATTCGTCCGCCTTGATTTTCTTAACCATTTTTTCGGCAGTTTTGGCGTCGATTGTCGACTGCGCCTTTTCAATCAGACTCAACACGTCGCCCATACCCAAAATTCTTGACGCCATGCGGTCGGGGTGGAAAATTTCCAAAGCCTCAAGCTTTTCGCCCATGCCGACGAATTTTATCGGGCAACCTGTCGCCGCCTTTATCGAAAGTGCCGCGCCGCCTCTGGCATCGCCGTCGAGTTTCGTTAAAACTATTCCGTCAACACCAAGCGCGTTGTGGAAAGTTTCGGCAACATTGACTGCTTCTTGCCCGATCATTGAATCGACAACCAACAAAATTTCGTGCGGCTTGACTGTCGCCTTGATGTCTTTAAGCTCCTGCATAAGGCGTTCATCAATTTGCAGGCGTCCTGCCGTGTCGATTATCAAAACGTCGCGGGCATGTTTGTTCGCGAAATTTATCGAGTCTTTGGCGATTTGAACGGCGTCCTTTATGTCTTCGGTGAAGACGGGAACTTCCGCTTGCGCACCGACAACTTGCAACTGTTTAATCGCGGCGGGACGATAAATATCTGCGGCAACCAACGCGGGGCGTTTGCCTTGCTTTTTCATTTGCAAAGCGAGCTTGCCCGCCGAAGTAGTTTTGCCCGATCCTTGCAAGCCGACCATTAAAATTATCGTCGGCGGTTGCGAGGAAATATTCAACTTCGCCGCCTTGCCGCCCATTAAATTTGCAAGTTCTTCGTTGACAATCTTTATAACCGACTGCGCGGGCGTCAAATTATTTAAAATTTCCGTGCCGAGTGCGCGAGCCTTAACCGCCTTTTCGAAGTCACGAACAATTTTGTAATTCACGTCCGCCGCCAAAAGTGCCATGCGAACATCTTTCAGAGCTTTGGTAATGTCGTCGTCAGTAAGTTTTCCATGTCCGCGAAGTTTGCGAAATGCTTCTTGAATGTTTTGGGATAAATCTTCAAACATGATTTTGCCCCTGTCAAAATAATAGGCACTCCCTCAGACGGCAGTGCCGAATTTTTTAAAATCAAGGCGACACCCAGAATCGGACTGGGGATAGAGGTTTTGCAGACCTCGGCCTTACCACTTGGCTATGTCGCCGTTTTCATGCCTTCAGCTTTTCAAGCCGTCAACACTGCGCATTATAAACGCTAACCTTTTACAAGTCAAGCAAATTATTTCTTCTTGGAAATTTTCTTCTTGACAGCTCCCGCGACTTCCTTGACGCCTTCTTTGACGGTTTCTTTAGCCAGCTTGACGCCGAACTTTACGCTTTTGACAACGCGCTTTGTATTTGTATTGATAAGATCTCCGCCCGTTTCCGTGACACTGACTCGCGCCTGCTTGGAGCGGTTGCAGTGCTTGCACAAACATTGAAGATTAAAAGCTTTGTCGGAGCCGTGGTGTTTTTGCGGAACGATATGATCAATGTCGACATCAGCCTTGCGAAGTTTTTTCCCGCACTTCGCGCAGGTGTACCAACCGTGATCCGATTTATTTTCTGCAAACCAATTTTCTCTGTAACCCATGCGAGCCACCTTCTCCGAATTTTTTTGGGTAATTTGTCGCCGACGTTTAAAATTCCTGCCCGCCGCTTAAAAAATTTGCGGCAGGTAACTTTTTTTGTTATCATTGAAAAAAATTTACAGGGAGTGACAGCTTTGTTCGGATTCGGATTTTTGAAAAGATTTTTGGGCGACAACAACGACAAGGAGATTAAACGTCTCCAAAAAACCGTTGATAAAATTAATGCGCTGGAGGCGGGCTTCCAAAATTACACGGACGATAAACTCGCCGACTCAACCGAAAAATTTCGCGAACGTCTTTTGGCGGGCGAAACTATGGAAGATATTTTGCCCGAAGCCTTCGCGGTTTGCAGAGAAGCCTCGCGCAGAGTTTTGGGCATGAGACATTTTGACGTTCAATTAATGGGCGGCATGTGTCTTCACGAAGGAAAAATTGCCGAAATGAAAACCGGCGAAGGCAAAACTCTTGTCGCAACTTTGCCCGTTTATCTCAACGCGCTCGGCGGAAAAGGCGTTCATATGGTCACGGTCAACGATTATCTTGCACGCCGCGACTCGGAATGGATGGGACGGCTTTACAGATTTTTGGGCTTGACTGTCGGCTTGATTCTTCACGACATGGATTTTCCCGAAAGAAAATTTGCTTACAGTTGCGACGTAACTTTTGGGACAAATAATGAATTCGGCTTTGATTATCTTCGCGACAACATGGTTATTCAGGAAGAACAAATGGTTCAGCGTCCGTTGAATTATGCGATAGTTGACGAGGTCGATTCGATTTTGATTGACGAAGCGCGGACGCCGCTTATCATTTCCGGACCGGGCGCGAAGTCGACGGAAATTTATGCGGTAATGGCTCGCGCAGTTTCCAATCTTAAAGAAGGCGAAGATTATAAGGTTGACGAGAAGCAAAAAACCGTTGCGCCGAATGATGAAGTCGTTCCGAAGATTGAAAAGTTTTTGGGCATTCAAAATCTCTACGCGCCCGAAAATATTGAGTACTCGCATTGTTTCACGGCGGCTTTGAGAGCAAAAGCTCTGATGAAACGCGACAGAGATTATGTCGTTCGCGACGGAGAAATTGTTATTGTCGATGAATTCACGGGACGCCTTATGACGGGCAGAAGATATTCCGACGGACTTCATCAGGCGATTGAGGCTAAAGAAGGCGTGAGGATTCGGCGCGAGTCTCAAACTTTGGCGACGATAACTTTCCAAAATTATTTCCGCATGTACGACAAACTCGCGGGCATGACGGGTACCGCCAAAACCGAAGAAGACGAGTTCCTTAAAATTTATAAATTGCCCGTCGTCGTCATCCCCACGAATAAACCTGTTCGCCGCACGGATCATCCCGATGTTGTCTACAAAAATAAGCGGGCGAAATATCGCGCAGTCGCCAACACCGTCGAGCAGATTCACGGTAAAGGACAGCCCGTCTTAATCGGCACAACTTCAATCGAACAATCGGAAGAACTCAGCGGCTATTTGAAAAAGCGCGGCATTCCCCACAGCGTTTTGAATGCGAAATTTCATGAAAAGGAAGCGCAGATTGTCGCCGACGCGGGGCAACGTGACGCCGTGACAATCGCAACGAACATGGCGGGGCGCGGTACCGACATAAAACTTGGCGAAGGCGTTCCCGAACTCGGCGGGCTTTTCATAATCGGCACGGAACGTCACGAATCACGGCGCATTGACAATCAGTTGCGCGGGCGTTCGGGGCGTCAGGGAGACCCGGGCGAATCAAGATTTTATATTTCGTTGGAAGATGATTTAATGCGGCTTTTCGCGTCGGAGGCAATAGCAAAAGTTATGGACAAGCTCGGCATGGAAGAAGACGAACCGATTGAACATTCGCTGATAACAAAATCGATTGAACATGCGCAGAAAAAAGTTGAGGCGCGGAACTTCGACATTCGCAAGCACGTTTTGGAATATGATGACGTCATGAATCAGCAACGCGAGATAATGTACGGCGAGCGGAAAAAAATTCTGCGCGGAGAAAATTTGCGCGACAACATACGCGGCATGGTCAATCACATTATCAAGCAGGAAATGAATCAATACGCGAACGAAAAACTTTATCCCGAAGAATGGCAGCTTGACGAGCTGATAAAAGACGCCGAAAAAATTTTTGCGCCGCCCGGCGTTTTGAAGGTTTCGGAAATGGAAAAGATGAGCCGCGACGAGTTGAAAGAGCATCTTGAAAAATTGGCGGAAGATACTTACAAACAGCGCGAAATGATTTTCAGCGAACCCGTCATGCGCGAATTGGAAAAAGTTGTCATGCTCCGAATTGTCGATAACAAATGGATGGAACATTTGGATCACATGGACATGTTGCGCGAAGGAATTAACCTGCGCGCTTACGGGCAACGTGCGCCGCTTGTCGAATACAAAATTGAGGCGTTGGCAATGTTCGAGGAAATGGAAGGCGCAATTCAAGATCAAATCGCAACAACAATGTATCATGTGGCAGTTGTTCAGCAAGAGCCGCCGCAAGCCGCGCAGGACGAAGAAACTCCGCCCGAACCTTCACCGAAAGAAATAAAAGCCGCCGAGTCCGTCGTCCGCCGCGAACAATCGAAAGTCGAAGATCGTTTGCAAACTGCGCGGGCATCTCACGGCGACGAGTCAAGCCCCGCCGAAGCGCAAAAACGCGCCAAAACTGCCGACGGCAAAAAAATAGGGCGCAATGATCCTTGTCCTTGCGGCTCCGGAAAAAAATATAAAAATTGTTGCGGGCGCAATAAGTAATCGGAGGCATTTGACAATGGAAGAAAATAAAATTTTATCGCCGATTCAACTGACGGTAACAACAATTCCCGGAATATTGACACCGTTTGGCTATCGTCAACAAGACACTTGGATAGTGCCGTCATTTTTTGTAAATGAAGAATATCGCTTGCCGCCGATAAAAGATTTCCAACCGAAATTGATTTTGGACGGCGGCGGCAATATCGGTTGTGCGGCGGTTTATTTCGCAAATAAATATCCCGCCGCGCAGATTTACTCCGTCGAGCCCGAAAAAGATAATTTTAAGTTGTTGACTTTCAACACGGCTTTTTACGACAACATTCACCCGATAAAATCCGCGCTTTGGAACAAAGAAACTTTTATTCGCGTCGAAGACAGAGGATTTGGCGTCGGCGGATTCATGACTTTTGAGACAACCGCTGATGCCGCCGCCGCTTTTCAAACAACGACCGTTTCAAAACTTTTGGCAGATTCGGGCTTTGAGGAAATTGACATTCTCAAGATTGATATTGAAGGCGCGGAAAAAGAAGTTTTCGCCGCGCCCGACGTTGACGAATGGCTCCCGAAAGTCAAAGTGCTGATTATCGAACTGCATGACCGCATGAAACGCGGTTGCTCTTATGAATTTTTTAAGGCGATCTCAAAGCACAAATGGTTCTTCGCGTTCAGAGGAGAAAATTTGATTTTTATCCGAGAAAGTTTAATGACATAACGAAAGGGGAAATTATTATGTTTGACATTGCCAAGCGCAACGAACAAGGACTTTTGGTTTACGACAGAGAAGCGGCACGCAGTTTATTCACGGAAAAAGAAAACGCGCTCTTTGATGAGTACATGGAAAAATTTCGTGTGCTTTTTGACAAGCATGAACGCGGTGAAATTTCTGACGAGGAATATGAACGTTTTGCAGAGGAACTTGACGACGAACACACTGCGGCTTTCAGCAAGCTTTATGACGAAGAATTTGGTATTCAACCCGAAGAAACTTCCGAAGAAAAATTTTCTGCACCAATGAATTTTGCAACTGCTTAAGAGGATAAGATTTTGTACAACATTACTTTTTATGAAGACAAAAGAGGGCGTTCGCCCGTCCGCGATTATACCAATCAACTTGCTCTTAAAAATGACAAAAACAGCCAAATAAAATACCAAAAAATACAGCTGAACATCTATCATTTGGAAGAAAGCGGCACTCGTGCTCCCAAAAAATTCGTTAAACACGTAAGAGGCGAAATTTGGGAGTTGCGTCCCCTGCGCGACAGAATTTTATTCGCGGCTTGGGTTGGAGATTCATTTGTTTTGCTTCATACTTTTCAGAAAGAAACGCAGAAAACTCCGCTTGCCGAAATTGAAAAAGCCGAACGCGAACTTGAAGACTTCAAAGAACGCTTCGGCTTAAAGGTTTAAATTTTAATGCCCAAATCCCACGAGGCGGGCCAATATCTTTCTGCAATGTCGAGAATCGGCGGAACCAATTCCTCGACATTTTTTATTTTGTAAAGTCGCCACTCGTCGCCGCGCCTGTCAAATTCCAAAACAAAATTCAAAACGCCGATCATTTTCCCGTAACTTGAATTGTCACCGACCATTTTAACGGCAAGCGTCGCCTTGTCGCCCGAAATTTTTTCTTCGCCGAAATCTGCGCGGAGACTTTTAAGCAGATTATTCAGCTCGGCGGCAAGAAATTTAATCGGAGTTTCGGAAAAAGTTTTCGCGTCTTTAAAGCTCCCGTCGAAGTAAGCGGCGATAACTTTTTTAATCAAACCGAGATGAACGCCGCGAAATTTCTCGTTGTAAAGGCGCAGAATCGTCGAGCCGAATTTAAAAAATAAATCTTTCGGATAAAGCTCGTGAAACCTCGCGCAGTTTTTTGCAAGGAAATCGGTTGATTCTTCGTAGCCGAGATTCATTAAAGTTTTCAAATCGACATGGGCAGAAAATTCTTCAACGTCGCGAGCATTTATCGCCGCCAAAATTTTTTTCAACTCGTCTTGCGGAGTATTCAAAGCTGTCAGCTCCTTAAAAAATTTTTTTCCAAAATACGCCGCCGCGCCGTCAAATTCCTTTAAAAAATTTTTAATCGCCTTGACGAAGGGCAGGCGGCATTTTAAAATTATTTTTAAGGGAGGCGATTTTATGAACGACGACAATTTTAATAAAACTTCCGAGCAAAAAACGCCGAATGAAGGCGAAGCAAGATTTGACGTTACTTCACTCGACGAAGTCAAGGACGAAAACGGCAACGGGATTTTCCACATGACAACAAAATTTAAATGGATTCTCGCGCTGTCAATTTTGATTTTGCTCGCAACCGGCGTATTGATTTACTCGGTGTATATGGACGCGCTCCAAGTCGAAATTTGGCAACTGGCAATTTGGTGCATCTGCGTCATATTGGCATTTTATTCCGTCGTGAAAAAATCATTGGCGGCAGTGATTCTGAATTTTATTTTATTCTTCGGCGTGTCGCTGATACCGGTTTGGCAATCGGCACACGAAAATTTTCAATCGGTATTTGAACTTTTTTTCGGCTAAAAAAATTTCCCCGTATTGTCGCAGGGATTTTTTTATCGGCAACGAAATTCATATTGACCGCTTTTGATCATTTTGATATAAGAAGGACAACTCATAAAAATTTTAATCACATGCTCTTAAGGAGGAGAAATTATGCCGGACATTTTTTCAGATATTCAGTCGGACATTCAATCGCGAGATCCGTTCGCGTTCAGTTTGCAGGAACAACTGCAAGACGTTTCGGGCAAGGAAACGGAAGAATTGCCCAAAGACGACACGCCCAAAGATCACACGGATTTTTTTTCCGACATCAAAGAGTTTATTAAAGACAAGCTCCCTTTTGTGGATTCCGAACGAGAAATTTCCGAGAAGCGCGATGAAGAATTTAAAGATTTTCTCTTTAACTGGTCTGATTCGGGCTACGGTAATTGTTTCGCCTTCGCAAGCGGCTTCTTTAAAGATCCTACAACGGGAAAAAATTTCGACCACAAGCCCGCGCCGGGAGATATCAGCGGACAATGGGACGGCGATTATATGCCTTACTTCGATGATCTCGTGTATGAAACCGACGAAAACGGCGTCCGCCAAACTTTGGAATATTATTGGGCTAAAGACTGCGCAAGGAGCGACAAAGAATTGGAACGCGCACCTTCGGGCGATTATCAGCCAAAAGAAGGCGAAAGGCTCGTTGCAATGATGTACAGCGACCGCCCCTACGCAGAAGATTTTCATTTCATGGTGAAAGGGCAATACGGCACGTGGTATCACAAACCGGGGCTCATGGCTCCCAAACGTACTGACGAATCGGGCGAAATTATAACCGACCCCGCAACCTGCAACAGAGGTATTTACGATCATTTTTGCGGCTACTACATTGTTCGCGACAAAGTTTAAGGAGGAAAATTTATGAGTGTCAAAGATTACAAACAGTTCAATGCTCTTATCGGTGCCGAGGAAGAAAAAATCCTCAAATATTTCGGCAAGCCGACGCGCTCTCTCAATGCCGTTGTGCTTTACAAACGTGACGAAGGAATATTGGCATTGGTTTTTCAAGCAAAAGGCGAAAAAAATTGCGTAACGGGTTTGGCTTTTTTTTCGGCGGCGGGAGAATTTGAACATGCCTTCGGAATAGAATTGCTCGACGCCGAAACCGTTCGTAAAGCTCAAGAAGTTTCGACTTACCAAGAGAAATTGGATATTTTGGGGCAACCGACGGCAGACATCGGCAGCGGACGCACGGTTCTTGCATATTTCGCCAAAGATTCAACTTTGCTCACGTTGCGCGAAGCCAAAGACGGCGGCGCAAAACTCTCCGTTATCAAATTGACTGATAAGGAAATGTGGGAATAAGACGGGAGCAGAACAAAAATGACTCGGCTCCTTAAGTTTTATCCTCAAATTCCAAAAGGCAAAGCTTTCGTTAAAAAATTTGAACAACCTGAGGAGAATTCTTTAAATTCGGACGAAATTCACAGCCCGAAATTTGAAGGTAAGGGAGGAAAAAATATGCCGCTTAAAAGAGTTACGAGTATCGACTTCGGCAGTACCAATTCGCAAATTGCACAGTGCTACCAACAAAGTTCCGACGGCAAAGTTTGGACAATCGCAATGCAACACAAAAATATTCAAGATTATCTCCTGCAAGTGCAAGGCGAATACAATATCCCGACAATCATTGTGACGCCAAACGACGTGCCCGAAGACATACGAAATACGATTAATTTTGGAGATGAAGGCGGGCTTTTCGGCTTTGCCGCCGCGAGTATTTTTTATAAGTACAAAGGAATTAAACCGCGCATAGAGTTCAAAAAAGATTTTTTCTGCTCCGGCGAAGATCTTTCAGATCCCGACAGAAGAAAAAAATTTGACGAAGCCTGTGAATCAATCGAATTGCTTTTGCGTTTCATGAAAAATATCACAAACAATGCACAGAAATATTTTACCAATCAACAAGTTCCGGACGAAACGATTATAACGGTTCCCGTACGCGCCACGGCAACCGAAAGAGATACAATGCGCGAGCTGGCGGAAAATGCGGGCTGGACAAATATCGTGATCCTTGACGAAGCCCGCGCCGCTCTCCGATATGCACTCGGTGCCCAAAATTCGCCGCTCCTTCAAAAAATCGAGCAGCTGACTGTTCATCAAAAACTTAACGTGCTGATTACGGACATAGGCGGCAGTACGACAGATATTCTCTTGGTTGAGATTAAGCCCGACGGTCAAGGCAGTTTCAAAGTAAATATTTTGGGGCAATGGCCCGAAATCGGCGAAGAACATACTCTCGGCGGCATAGAGATCGATAAAAAATTATGCGAATGGTTTTTGGAAAAACAATATCTCCTTCCCCATCTCGTTGAAGAAGACATTGAATCTCACGGATATTTTGCTTTTCGTCAATTCAAAGAAGACTCTACAAAAGCACTCCACAACAACAAACCCGCTTTGATGGGCGACAAGATTAATAATCTTAAGGTTGACTTGGAGAACTTGGAGAATTTCACAGCTGCAAAGTTCCAATATCCCAAAAACGGCGAGATTAATGCCTCGACTTTTCTTTACGAAATTGCGGGCGATTATCTGAAAGACCTTCGCGAGGCGATAGGTAAAGTTTTGTCGAATTGCAAGGTTAAGGAAGAAGATATTGATTGCATCTTGGCTTCCGGCGGCGGCGCACAAATTTTTGGTATCTCTGAACTTTTGAAGGGCGAGCCCTTGCCCACGGTGGACAAAGATCACGCATTGCAATTCAAAAAAATTCAAGCCGATCCCTCAAGGTACATCGAGAATAAAGAAATTTCTTCCGCTCTCTGCGCTATGGGCAGTGCTTTGCCTTTGCCTCAAATCCGTTTCAAAAACTCTTCCCCCTGCGAATATTTCTACACCTTGAATATTTATCGCACGGCTTCGGGCATGGCGGAAGGTTGGGATGAAATTTTTTACTCGCCGCCCAATATACCGAATCACTTTACCAAAACCGCATTGTCGGATATAAAATGTGTTTTTGCTCCCAAAAATGTTCCCTTGCCGCATGAGGAGAAAAAACATTATTTTGAACCGCGTGTGCATACCAAAGACGGAGATGTTTTTGTTTATGTGATAAGCGTTTTTTCTCATTCTGAGGAAAAGGGCACGCATTTTCAAAAGGCATGGTCGAGTTTTTCGCGGCGCACTTTGGGGAGATTTATCAAAGATCAACTTCCGGGAAAAAAACACAGGTTTGTTCCGGCGACTGTTGATGTCGAAATTAAAATCGGCGATAATCTTTCGATTGAAATCAATCCGTCAATCAACATTGACGGTCAATGGCTTTTTGTGTTAGTAAATCGTCAAACAAATAACTGAATTTTAAGGGAGGATTTTTTATGGCGAGTAAATATGAACTCACCAAAACAGAAATGCAAAGTGCGTTTAACAACGCTCTGGCGCAATTCAGCGAAGGAAATGCATTGGCATCGGTTCTCTCAAATATTTTGGATCGCTCCTATTACGAAAGCAACAAGTCTTCCGAGTGGAAATTTTCTCCGTGCGAAAAAAGCGAAACTTTGCAATGGATTCGTTTTGAGCAATTGCCGACGGGCGATACAGAAAATCCCGACAGCTATCGCCCGAAAGAACGGATGCAGGGACTTTTGAATACTCTGCGCGGCTTGAGCGACAAAACAGCTTTTCTGTTGATAAGAAACGGCGGCTATACTTACCTTTACATGGGAATTTTTTCCAAAACCCAAGGTCTCGAAGCGGTAAATCAACTCCGCGCCTTAACAGAATTGAATTTAAAGGGCGTGACAGTCTCCAAAGTTGAAAAAATTCGCGGCTGGGACATAACCGAAATTGACCACATCATAAATTCCCTGCCCTGTTGCGGAGTTTTGACGGGGCAACCTTCAATAAGACGCAACGAAAACGAAAATCCTCTGCAAAACTTGGACAAATTGACGGCGGGTTTTCGAGACGGCGCGGGCGTGGAAGTCAATTACGCCGTTTTAATTTTGGCTGAACCCGCAAAAGACAGCGAAGTTAAAGACATAATAAATCGAGTGCACCGCTTGAAATCCGATTTGCATAAATACAGAAAATATACTCACACCATTTCGCAGGGAGAAACTGTCGGCGAAAACACCGCGTGGGGCGCAGGTCTTACGGCGGGCGCGGGCGGAATCGGTACGGGACTTTTTGCTTTGGGCTTGACGGCGGCGGCAATGTTTACGGGTGTCGGAGCAGTTGCATTGCCGGCATTGTCCGGATTGGGCGCGGCTTCGGCAATCGCTGACGTAATAGGACTGGGAATTCACGGATATTACAGCAAGGGCAAATCAAAGCAAGTGACTTCGACAAATGCAATTTCCGTTGAACATGTAAATTACTCCGTCGATTATTGCATGAATCTGCTTGATAAGTTGGTTACGCGACTTGAAGGCGGCAGGAATCAAGGGTTTTGGAATGTCGGCACTTATATTCTTGCCGAAAACAAAAACGACGTTGATTTGGTCGCTTCAACGCTCCGATCAATTTATTCCGGGCAGGATACCTACCAAGAGCCGTTGCGCATTTTTAATTTTAACAAATCCGCTGAAGTGCATCAGCATATAAAAGGAATGAGTTTACTCTCCTTGAACACCGCCGACGAAATAAAAGCCATGTCGGACGGACTTTCTTACGGCGACAGTTGGCACATTTTCGGCAAACTCTATGAATCGCTGTCCACGCCGATAAATACTGAAGAACTTTCTGTCATGATGAGTTTGCCGCATAAAGACGTTGCGGGACTAAGCATAAAAAAAGACGCTGTGGAATTTTCAACCAATCCTCCGACCGCCTCAAAGGAAGTTCGCAGCGTTGAACTCGGAACAATTTTGGATATGGGTGCTCGAACGGGACATCAATTTAATTTCGATCTCGACCGCCTGAACCGTCACGGACTCATTGTCGGCTTGAACGGCAGCGGCAAAACCGTAACCGGCAGAAATATTCTTTACGGCATGATAAAAAATGGAATTCCTTTTCTCGTCGTCGATCCCGTCAAAACCGATTATCTTTATTGGGCAGACAGATACAATCGCAAGCACAAAGGCGAGCGCGGCTTTAAGCCGATAACGATTTATGCGCCCGGCATTGATGAATTGCCCGAACTTGAGACGCCGATTGAAAACTTGGAAATGAATCCTTTCAAACCCTATGCGGCGGAAGGAGCGAATCTCAACGTCATAAATCACACCTCGCAACTTTTGAATTTGTTGCGGCGAACTTTGGCAATGGGCGACTTCCTGCCCATGCTCTTGGACGAAGCAGTTTATAATTACATTGCGGCAACTTTGGGACCCGAAGCCGCCGAATCCCGAAGCTTGGATCCAAAAGAAATTAAAGAATATCCGACTTTCAGCGGCTTGAAAAAACAAGTGCGCGACCTTTTGAAAGATCGTCAATACTCCGAAGAAAATACTCGAAATTTCAGCGCGGCAGTGGAGACAAGAATAAATAACCTCACTCGCGGTTGGAAAAGAAATTTCTTCGAGACACAAGACTCAACCTCTGCTGAAAAACTTTTTGAAAATAATGTTGTCATAAGCCTTGCGGGCGTGGGCGACAACAACGACAAGGCTTTTCTTATGTCCATGCTCGTTCAAGCCCTTTATGAATACAGAGTTTCAAAATACAATTTCGACACGATTTATCGCAATCGCGTCAAGGCGGGCAGAGACACTCACAACGGAAATTTTTTGGCGCATTACACGGTTTTGGAAGAAGCACACAGACTTATTTGCGCCCCGCGTCCCGGACTTTCTTCCGACGTCGACCCGCAAGGTGCCATAGCCGAAAAATTCTGCGAGATGCTCTCCGAAATCCGCGAGCCCGGCGAAGGAATTATGATTATCGATCAATATCCTTCCCGTCTTATCGCCGACGCAATTAAAAATACCGACGTCAAAATAATTCACAATCTCCAAGCCGCCGACGACCGTCAAGCAATGGCAAGTTGCATTTCGCTGAACGACGGGCAAAGCAGACTTTTGGCGACGCTCAAAAAAGGCAACGCAATAATCGGGCAGGGCGATTCCGCAATGTGGTTGCAGATCAATTACAAAAGCGAATGAACAGGGAGGCGCAAGAGATGGCGCAAAAAAATTTCTTGCGGGAATTTCTGGACAGATTAATTCAAATGATAGATTCTTTTCTTGGAAATGATAAAAGCGAAATTCCCGCTCGTCCTCCCAAAAATACTTTCTCTGTCAAAGGTAAAGCGGCTTCCGTTGCCGATAACGAAATTTTATTCAAAGAATTCAGGCGAAAAGCTGAAAATTTTCATTATCTGCTGGACGCGACTTCATTTTTCTGCAACAAAAAGGAGCGCATTTATACTCGTGAAACTGCGGAAACTTTGTCGGAAAAATGGGAGTACATGCTCGACGCAAAAGATTGCAAAAAACTCTTGGAAAAATTTGATGAGATAAAAAAAACAGAAGTCGCATGTGAAAAAACCATTCGCGCTTGGTTGAAATTCCTCGAAAACTTCGGTCTAAAAAGATTTTCTGCGGAGGAGGGAAAAACGGTTTTGTCAGCCGAAAATCGCGGAGACTTTGAAAACGGGCGACTCTTTGACGACGGCGAAATTTTTTCGATTAAAACCTATCCGTGGTATTTGAACGGCGAAATTATCATTCGAGGGGAATTTTATTCAAAGACTCGCCGCGAAGGCTCCGAAGTCGTTTGTGGAAGGGAGAATGAATAATGAGCATGTCAATGCCTGCTTGCGGAGCAGTCGGCTTGGCGGAGAAAACCTATTGCCTTGAAATGATTTTTAATTCCTGCCTTCAGGAAAAAAAAACTTGTGCGCTGTGCCCTTTACTCAATTCAAGTAACAGACATATTAAAATTGAAAAGGCGTTTGTGCTTGTGAAAGATGCGGCGGAAAAAATTTACGAAGCGGGTTTCAAAAAAATCTCGTTGCGCTTAATCGGCGGCGACAATTTGGAGGATTGGTCGCTCTTCGTCGAGTTTTGCGAAAAAATTTGGGGTGCCGAGAAGGATTTAAAATGTCCCGTCGAAATTACGGCGACGACTTGCGGGTTTTGCTTGGACGCCGATAAGGAAAATTATCTCTTGGAAAACAGCTCGCGTCTGCAGTTGATATTTCGTTGGAATGGTGAGGCGGCGCGGCAAATTTGGGATAATTTTTCCGTGTTGAAATATCATCCCATGACTTGCGAAGTCGATTATTGCCTGACCAAGAAAAATATCGAAAATTTTTTTCTCGACATGAAAGAAATTATTGAGGCAGGCAAAAGATCTGTCGTGGAATTTTTAGATTTGGACAGCTGGAAAGCGCAGGATGTTGCGGCTTACATTGCCCAAATAAAACTTCTCGCCAAATCGCAGAACCGAACGAAAAATTTACTCATGCAAGACGCTCCAAAATCTTGCGGGCAAAAAATCCACACGTTGGACATTGACGGGCGTCGTTATCCTTGTCGCTATTTTTCGCCCGAAAGAATGCTTTATTCGGCGTTGCGGAATATCGGAGAGGAATACGATAAAGAAGCCGCGTGTCCTGTCGCCAATCGATTTTTGAACACAACTGCCCATAAAAATTTGGACAAAGTTTGGATATGAAATCTTTTGAATGATTCCGTTGCAAAAAAATTCCCCGCCAACCGAACGGGGTTTTTTATTGAAAAAATTTTTTACGGTTGATAAAACTCCTCCGCTTCCGTGATCAAGCGGCGAACAATTTCTTTGACGGGCAAAATTTCTTCAATGCGCGGCATATATTCGCCCGTGAAAACCAAGCCTGTTTCCAAATCGCCTTGCTGAGCCCGCATCAATGCTCGGACGATACAGAAATTGTGTTTGCAAGCTTTAAGGCATGAGTCACAAACTTTCGGCGGAACATTGCCTTCCATTACGTGCTTTGAAAAAGGAGTTCTTACCGCTCTGCCCGGCAAACCGACAGGGCTGTTAATTACCACGACATCTTCCGGTTTGGATTTAAGATAATATTCCTTCAAACTCGGCGCGCCGTTTGATTCGAGACTTGCCGCAAATCGCGAGCCCATTTGAACGCCATTCGCTCCCAATTTTAAAACTTCGGCTATGTCTTTGCCCGTCAAAACGCCGCCCGCCGCTATCACGGGAATTTGAACGGCGGCACGAATCGGAGCAATCAATTCGCGAACAGAAATATCCGTGCCCAAATGTCCGCCCGCCTCTTTACCTTCGACGACGACTGCCGACGCTCCGAGCTTTTGCGAAATTTTTGCCAGCTTGACAGAAGAAACTATCGGAACTATCGGCGTGCCGGACTCCCTTCCCAAACCAAAAATATCGCGTGAAAATCCTGCGCCCGCAACAATTAAATCTATGCCCGCGTCAATGGCAGTGTGCACTATGCCGAAAAAGTCACTCGCCGCAACCATTATGTTTATCCCGATCACTCCGTCGGTCAGCGAGCGCGCCAATTTTATTTCATAGCGCAATTCTTCATGAGCCATGCCCGACGCCGCAATTAAGCCGATGCCGCCTTCATTTGCCATAGCCGCCGCAAGCCGCGCCGTCGACAAACGTATTGCCATGCCGCCCTGCACGATTGGGATTTTCGCTGTCTTATTTCCTATTTTAAGTTCCGGTAGTCTCACGGATAATCCTCTCCAAAAAAAATTAGGAATTAGGAGTTAGGAATTAGGAATTAATTTTCCATTCCTAATTCCTCATTCTTCATTCCTAATTGAATTCAAGCGTTGGTTTGCTCGTCTATGTACTTAACAACATCTTCCACAGTTTTGATTTTTTCGGCTTTCTCGTCGGGAATTTCGATATTGAATTCTTCCTCGAACGCCATAATCAATTCAACTATGTCCAAAGAATCCGCTCCGAGATCGTCTACAAAGGTTGAGTTCATTTGAATCTCGTCCTCTTCGACTCCAAGTTGCTCTTTGACGATTTTTTTAACCTGATCAAACGTTGACACTTACAGTCACCTCCTTTCAAAGCCGCGTCACATGACAAGCCCGCCGTCAACCGACAAAACTTGTCCCGTAATATACGCCGCCTGATCCGATACCAAGAACGCCACTGCATTGGCAACGTCTTCGGGCGTGCCCATTCGCCCCGCAGGTATCTCTTGTAACATTAATTCCTTGATTTTTTCGCTGAGCGCGGCTGTCATATCGGTATTGATTAAGCCCGGCGCAACCGCGTTGACCGTCACGCCGCGTGAGGCAAGTTCTCTTGCCGCCGATTTTGTAAAGCCGATTATGCCCGCCTTCGCCGCCGCATAATTTGTTTGGCTGATATTGCCTTTGAGCGCGACAACACTCGACATGTTCACAATTCGTCCGCCGCGTTGTTTCATCATGATTTTCGTAACAGCCTTTGTGCAGTTGAAGACGCCCTTTAAATTCGTGTTGATAACCTTATCGAAATCGTCTTCCGACATTTTCAAAAGAAGATTGTCGCGGGTTATGCCGGCATTGTTTATCAAAATGTCCAGCCTGCCCCATTTGTCGACAACTTTTTTTATAATCTCCGTCACAATCTCGAAATTTGAAACGTCGCCTTGCAAAAGAATTGCCTCGCCGCCAAAAGACTCAATCGCGTTTTTGACTTCTTCAGCCTTCGCGATATTGCTTGCGAAATTTAAAGCAACCTTCGCGCCGTCTTGAGCCAGTCGCAGAGCTATTGCCCGCCCTATGCCTCGTGAAGCACCCGTCACCAACGCAATTTTGCCCGACAAATTTTTTTCCGTCGCACTCATTACAACTTTTCGCCTCCCGGTTGAAGAATATAACACAAAGATTTTCGCTTGTCTACAATTTTTGCCTATGCGAATATTTCTTTTAAATCTTCGGGGCGTAGAAAATTTTTTTCGGGAGTTGCCGTCGGTTTTTTCTGCCGAAATTTTTTTCGCGTTTATAAATTTAATCTCCGATTTTTAATCCAATGCCCGATAACACAAATCGCGATTGTAACGGCTGTCTTCGTCGGCGGGATTCAATCGAAGTGCTTCATCAAAATTTTCCGCCGCCGCACGATAATTTTTCAACTTAACGTAAGCCAAGCCGCGATTGTAGAAATTTTTATAATCGGAAGGATTAAGCTCAATCGCCTTGTTCATGTCGGAAATTGCCTCGTTGAAATTTTTAAGCGAATAAAGAATTGCTCCGCGAATTGAATACGCCGCCGCGTTTGACGGATTCAACTCAACGGCTCGTGCACAAAAAATCGCCGCGCCTTTCGGGTCGCCCAAATAATAAAATCGCAATGCTTCTTCCAGTTGCCGGTTGGAGCGAAAAATTTTATCTTCGGCGGCAAATTGCTCCGAAATTTTTTCCGAGTCACGTTGAGATTCTGCGGCGGCAAGTTTGCTTTTCAGCTCGGCAATTTGTTTATCCTGTTCCGCAATCGCCTTTTGAAGTTCAAGATTTTGATTGACAAGCTCGGAACGTTCGACGGAGCCGCGATTCAGCCAGCCGCTTATGTCGTCGGTATTGATGTCGGCTTTGACGGTCGCACGAACGATTATACTTTTTCCGTCTGCAAGCGGCGTCAGCCGATAATCCACGTCGATAACTTTCAAAATGCCGCAAGTCATCGTAAAAATTTCGTCCTTCGTAACCATCATGTTGACAACTTCGGTATTTGATTCGACGAAGACGCCCGCCTTTTCCTGCGCGGCGCGTTCAGCCTTTTGCTTGGCGCGTTGCTTGGCAATGTCAAGAGTTTCAAACTCGCTCATAATGTATTCGTCGGTGCCTTCGCAAGTTTTAATTTCCGCGTGACTTATCGGCAGGAAAAATAAATTGCTCGCGACAATAGCCGCCGTCAAAAATTTTTTCATGTTAATCACTCCCAAAATTTTTTTGATGATAGCAAAAAAAAATCCCTGCCGCAATTTGCAGGGAAAAATTTTTTATGACTTAAGCGCGTCCAGAGTTTTTTTCAAGCTGTCCGTATCTTCGACGTTGAGACTTTTAATTTTTTTGTCAATTCGCCGATTGAAACCGCAAAGAGTTTTTCCTACTCCGCACTCGATAAAAGTTTCCGCGCCGAAATTTTTCATTGCCTCGACACAAGCTATCCACTTGACGGGATGATCCGCCTGCGCAACGAGATTATTTTTAATTTCTTTCGCCGAAGTCTCCAATTCGCCCGTGAAATTCGCCGCAACGGGAAATGCCGCATCTTTAAGTTCAACCTTGTCAAGTTCGGCGGCAAGTTTTTTCGCGGCGGGAGCCATCAAAGTACTGTGAAAAGGAGCACTCACGGGCAAGACGACCGCCTTTTTCGCGCCCGCCGATTTTAATTTCTCGACTGCCGCTTCAACGCCCGCAATTTTTCCCGCAATTACCGTTTGCCCCGGACAGTTGAAGTTGACGGCTTGCACTTCGCCAATCTCCGACGCTTCCGCGCAGATTTTTATAATTGTTGCGTCATCAAGCCCGATTATCGCCGCCATTGCTCCTTCGCCGACGGGAACCGCTTCTTGCATAAATTTTCCGCGCTTGTGTACCAAAATTACCGCGTCCGAAAATTTCAATGTGCCCGCCGCCACCAACGCCGAATATTCGCCGAGACTGTGTCCGCCCGCAATGTCCGCGACAATTCCTTCCGACTTTAAAATTTCGTTGACAATCACGCTGACAACCAGAATCGCGGGCTGAGTGTTCGCCGTCAATTTCAAATCGTCTTCCGAACCTTCAAAGCACATTTTTTTTATCGAATAACCCAACGCGTCGTCCGCTTCCTCAAAAAGTTTTTTTGCCGCGTCGAAGTTATCATAAAAATCTTTGCCCATGCCGACAGACTGCGCGCCTTGTCCCGGAAAAATAAAAGCTGTCTTCATAATATCAGCCCCACTTGCTCTGAATATTTTCAACAACCGGCGCAATGCCGTTTACAATGTCATCAATAATTTCTTTGACGGTTTTAATGTCGTCAAGCATTCCCGAAATTTGCCCGATCATAACCGAGCCGTTTTCAACGTCGCCGCCGTGAGTCGCCTTGTGCAACGCGCCCGCGCCGAGTTTTTCAAGCTCTTCAACCGTCGCGCCGTTGGCTTCCATTTCAAGATAAGTGCGAGTGAGTTTGTTCGCCAAAACTCGGACGGGATGCCCCGTCGTCCTGCCCGTGACGACAGTAGATCTGTCTTTCGCCTTCAACACGAGATTTTTGTAATTCGGATGGGCAATACATTCTTTGCTGAGAACAAAACGCGTGCCCATTTGAATTGCGCTTGCGCCGAGAGAAAATGCCGCCACAATTCCCCGCGAATCGGCAAAACCGCCCGCCGCTATTACGGGAACCTCAACCGCATCGACAACCTGCGGCACAAGTGCCATCGTCGTTATTTCTCCAATGTGTCCGCCCGATTCGCAACCTTCGGCAATGACGGCGTCCGCGCCGCCCTTGACAAGTCTTTTCGCCAAAGCAACGCTCGCCACAACGGGAATAACTTTCGAGCCGATTTCCTTAAGCGCAGGAACATATTCGCCGGGATTTCCCGCGCCCGTCGTCACAACGGGAACTTTTTCCTCAACCATGAGTTGCATAACTTCTTTGACGAACGGCGACATCAACATTACGTTCACGCCAAACGGTTTATCCGTCCATGCTTTGCACTTTTGAATTTCTTTGTGCAAAATGTCGGGAGGCATGTGTCCCGCGCCGATAAGTCCGAGCCCGCCCGCGTTCGACACCGCCGAGGCAAGCTCCGCTGTCCCTATCCACGCCATGCCGCCTTGAAATATCGGATACTTGATTTTCAGCAACTTACAGATGGCGTTATTTTCAAACATCTATTTTCTCCTCCTCAACGGCTCGCTCGGCAGCCTGTCAATTATCCTTAAATTATACGAATACCTTTCATTTGTCAAATTAAAATTGAATCAAAGCGCGGCTTTTATTCGTTCAAAAATTTTGCTGTCGACATAATTTTTCGTGACGCCGATAGCCGAACAAATCGCCTTCGCGTCCGAAGAACCGTGACTTATCACGCAATAACCGTTCACGCCCAAAAGCGGAGCCCCGCCGTTCTCCGAAACATCAAGCCGCTTTGACATGTTCATAAAAGTTTTGGCGATAAGTTCTTTTCCCAAAAGTTTTGCGCCGCCGTTGGCAGTGAGTTCTTCGGTTAAAAGTTCCATTATCGTCAGCGCAAGCCCTTCACCAAATTTTAAAACGACATTTCCGACAAAACCGTCACAGATCACAACGTCAAATTTTCCGCGAGGAATGTCGCGCCCTTCGGCATTACCCGCAAAATTTATCGTCGACAAATTTTTAAGCAGTTGATAAGTTTCCTTGGCTTGCTCGTTGCCCTTAGTTTCTTCTTCGCCGATATTCAACAGCGCAACCAAAGGATTTTTTATTTTCAAAACGTGCTCGGCATAAAGCGAACCCATTATTCCGCTTTGAATCAAATGTTCGGGGCGGCTGTCGACATTTGCGCCGCTGTCGAGTAAAAGTGTCGTGCCGCACGGAGTAGGAATTGGCGTTGCTATCGCGGGACGTCCGATGCCGTGAATTCTTTTCAAGATAAGTTGAGCCGCCGCGACAGCCGCGCCCGTCGAGCCCGCCGAAAGTACAGCGTCGCATTCGCCGTCCCTAACCATTTTTGTAGCAACCACTATTGACGAATTTTTTTTACAGCGAACGGCATCGGCGGGATGCTCGCCCATATTTATAACTTCGTCGGCATGTTTTATCGTTATCGGAAAATTTTTCCCGTCGGATTCTTTATCGAGCATGTTGCGAATTTTTTCTTTGTCGCCGACCAAAACTATTTCGCAAGAATATTTTTGAACTGCCAAAACTGCTCCCTTTATAATTTCCGCCGGAGCTTTGTCACCGCCCATGGCGTCGACTGCAATTTTCACAGGTCTCCGCTCCTCCAAAATTTTTTATCGAAAGATACAATAAATTATCAATGTGAAAAGAAGGGCGCACAGGACGTGCGCCCGCCGGCAACAGAAACAGGATGTTTCTATTGCCGGCACACACGGCAAAAGTAAGTTGTTACTCCGAATGACGAGGACAAACGCCCCCGCGAGGTGCCTTTTCTTTTTGCTACTTTTTCTTTGGGCAAGCAAAGAAAAAGTAGATCCTAAAAATAAATTCCATGATTGAATCCAATCGAAGTGGTTAGCCGCCGCCTCGACAGTCGGTTCCGCGAATCCACGCTTTGACAAAGGGGGGATTTTTCTTCCTCTTTGGGCATGCAAAGAAAAAGTAGTTTAAAAAATAAATTTCATGATTGACTCAATCGAAGTGACGAATTGCCGAGCAGGTTTTGCGAGTCCACTTTTTGGAAAAAAGGGGACAACCCCCCGCAAAAAAAATAAGCAGGTTCAATGCCTGCCCAAAATAATTTCCGTATCCTCAAGCCGTCTCTATAACTTCTTTTCCGTCATAGTAACCGCATTCCAGGCACACATGGTGTGGGAGTTTAGGTTCTTGGCATCTCGGACATTTAACATAGTTCGGAGCTTCCAACTTCCAATTTGCACGCCGCCTGTCGCGTCTGCTCTTGCTCAATTTTCTTTTAGGTGCCGCCAAAGCTTACACCTCCTTTTTAATAATTATGAATTAGGAATTAGGAATGAGGAATGAAAAACAATTCGTAATTTCTAATTCATAATTCCTAATTGACTCAATGCCGCGAGTCTCGGATCGATTATAAATCTGTCGCATCCGCACTCGCCGTCATTCAAATTTGCGCCGCACACGGGACATAAGCCCTTACAATCCGCCTTGCAAAGATTTTTCATTGGCTGCCCGGCAAGCAACACATCCCGCAAAAGTTCAGTCACGTCGATAAAATCTTCAACCGCCTCCGACTTGTCAAACTCTTCCTCAAACTCGTGAACTTGATCTTCCGTCGCTTGAGTCAAACACCTGTCGCAGGTAAAAGACTTTCGGCACTCGATGCGCCCGCGAATCACGAAACATCTTCCGACATCTTCAACCTCGCCGAAAATTTTAACGTCGCCGAAAATTCCTTCCGAAGAAAAATCTTCGCCGAATAATTTTTCCGCCGTCGCGCTGAACTCGAAAGGAGCTTTGTTGCCCCTTGCCGTTTGCACTTTCGGCATTTTACAACACCGCCTTTTTCATGTCAAGGAAACTTTAGCCTTTAAGCAACAATGTCATCAGCAAAAAAGTATCGTCAATGCCCTTCAACAGATCAAAAAATCTGTCGAAAAGATTCTTGTTGTGATCCATTTTCGCCGTAAACCAATCAACGAGCCGCAACAAATCTTTTTCTGAAGTCAAACCGTTCTGCGTCGCCGAAAACATCATCAGTTCAAAAATTTTGTAACTTATCATGAAGACGGCGAAATTTTTCGTAATGTTTTCTTCGGCAAATCTGAAAGGATAAACATTCATGAAAAATTCGTTGACGAAATAATTTTCAAGGACAGTCGAATATTTTTCAAAAAAATCTTTCCGAGCTTCGGCGAGACTTTCATATTTGGAAATGATTTTCGGGACGTCAACGCGAGATTTTTCGTCGGGATGAATTTCCAGAACTTCCGCAAACGCTTTGATAAAATCGCGCCCTTCAACGGATTTCAAACAATCCAACGTGTACTTGAGAAATTTCAACATGAACAGGATAAATTTTTCCGAATCGGTTTGGACGCTTTGAATCAGCGGCGGCAACTCATTCATCAAAAAATCTTCCGATTCATAAGTGCCGATTGATTTCATCAGAGTTTCTTTGTCGGCTTTGGCGGAAAGCAATTCTTGCAATTTGTCGAGGAAAAATCCCAACGCGATTAATCGCTGATCGATTGTAAATCTTCGTTCTTGCAAAATGGAGATCATCGCGACTTGAATTTCAAAAAAGACGGCGACATCATTTTCGGGAACAGAAAAATTTGTTATTGAGATTTTGCCGTTGTTGCTGTGAATTTTCATGGGAACTTCGACGAAATCAAATTTCATCGGCTCTTTTTGAAACAAAATCAGCTCCGCCGCGACGGGACAAGTCGGAGTCAAAGCGCGTTCAAAAAATTTCCCGAAATTTTTGGTGTGGCGCGGATAAGTCGAGCAGGTTACCGATAAAAGTTCTTCGCCGTGATCTTTTTGCAGGCGACACAAATTTTCTTCGGTAAGCATCGGGCAAAATCTTTTTTCGTCCAGCGTCACGATATATTTATCAAGCTCCTCATTGAATTTTATCTGCGAAATAATTTCCTGCGCTTCGGGGAGCTTTGAATATTTTTTGTAAGTCGCCGCGTCAATGTCAATGCGCCAATTTTTGCAACAACGGGCATTGCACTTTTCGCCGTCGCATTTGAATTTGCCGACGTATTCGGGCTGAAAGTACAGAAATGTTTTTTTCATGTTTCACACCAAATTATTTTCAATCATGTATTCGGCGATTTGCAAAGCGTTGAGAGCCGCGCCCTTGCGAATTTGATCTCCGCAAACCCAGAGATTGAGTCCGTGCTCTATGGAAAAATCTTTTCTGATTCGTCCGACTTCAACCGCGTCCTTGCCCGAAGTTTCAAGCGGTTGCGGATAAATCATTTCGGCGGGATTGTCGCGAACGATAACGCCCGGGAATTTTTCCAACGCGGCGCGAGCTTCTTCAACGGAAATTTCGTTTTCAAACTCAATGTTGACGCTCTCGGCGTGCGAACGATAAACGGGAACTCGAACGGTTGTTGCCGTGACGCGGAGCGCGTCGTCCTCCATGATTTTTTTCGTCTCGTCAACCATTTTCATTTCCTCTTTGGTGTAGAGATTATCCATGAAAATATCGATTTGCGGAAGGAGATTCGACGCAATTTGATAATGTTTGTCGAGCTTGGCGACGGGCAAAATTTTTGCCGTGACTTCTTCGCCGCGAACCAATTCTTCAAGTTGCGATTTCAATTCGTCCATGCCTTCGCGCCCCGCGCCCGAAACTGCTTGATAAGTCGACACGACAACGCGCTTGATTTTCGACAAATTGTAAAGCGGCTTGAGTGCCATGACCATAATTATTGTTGAACAATTCGGGTTGGCGATTATTCCTTTGTGGCGAGAAATTGCCTGCGGATTGACTTCGGGGACGACGAGCGGGACTTCGGGATCCATTCTGAAGTTTGAAGAATTGTCGATGACGACCGCGCCCGCTTTGACTGCCGCCGGTGCAAAAAGTTTGCTTGCCGCGCCGCCCGCGAACAGCGCGAATTTTATTCCGTCGAAAGATTTTTCCGTTGTCTCCTCGACCGTGTACTCTTTGCCCATGAAATTTATTTTTTTGCCCGCCGAGCGAGATGACGCCAACATTTTCAATTCGCCGAACGGGAAATTGCGCTCCTCGATGAGTTTCAAAAATTCCTGTCCGACCGCGCCCGTTGCGCCGACGATTGCCGTATTAAATCTCTTCATAAAAAAATTTCCTCCTTTGAATTCATGCCGATTATTCTAGCAAGTTAATTTTTCAAGGTCAATCTGCGCGGTGTTGAAAAAATTTTTCTTCTGCTATAAAATTTCTCGCAAAAAGGAGGAAAAATTTATGATAAGCAAGGGAATAATCTTGGCGGGCGGTTCGGGCACGCGACTTTATCCGCTGACGGAAGTTGTCTCGAAACAATTAATGCCGGTTTTCGATAAGCCGATGATTTATTATCCGCTGTCGACTTTGATGTTGGCGGGCATTCGGGAAATTTTAATCATAACGACGCCGCAGGACAGTCATTTATTTCAAGCATTGCTCGGCGACGGTTCGCAACTCGGCTTGAAAATTTCTTATGCGGTTCAGCCCAAGCCCGAAGGTTTGGCGCAGGCATTTTTAATCGGAGAAGAATTTATCGACGGCGAAGGTTGCGCGTTGGTTTTGGGCGACAATATTTTTTACGGCTCGGATTTTGCAAAGTTGGTTCAACGAGCGGCGGCTTACGAAGAAGGCGCGACGGTTTTTGCTTATTACGTCAACGATCCGCAAAATTATGGCGTTGTGGAATTCAATCGCGAAACGGGGCAAGCAGTAAGTCTTGAAGAAAAACCTAAAGAGCCGCGCTCGAATTATGCGGTTACGGGGCTTTATTTTTACGATAAAAATATTGTTGACGTTGCGAAATCGATTAAGCCGTCGGCTCGCGGCGAATTGGAAATTACGGACGTGAACAAAATTTATTTGGAGCAAGGGACGTTGCGTGTGGAGAAAATGCGGCGCGGTTATGCTTGGCTTGACACGGGAACTCACGAATCGCTTTTGCAGGCGGGAGCTTTTGTTCATACGATTCAGACGCGGCAGGGCTTAAAAATTTCTTGCATTGAGGAAATTTCTTATCGCATGGGCTACATTGACGAGGAGCAACTTTTGAAACTTGCCGCGCCGCTTGCCAAAAATGAGTACGGAAAATATTTGCAACGCCTAGCCAATCGAGGGAAGTAACCCCCTTTTTTCTAAAGTGTGCCCGCAAAACTATCTCGGCGGCTTGAACCCTCGATTCAAAATCAATTTTTGTAGATTAAACTTACTTTTCTTTTGCAGCCCCAAAAGAAAAGTAAGCAAAAGAAAAGGGGCTCAGACCGGCAAGAAAACATCCTGTTTTCGTTGCCGGCGGGCGCACGTCCTGTGCGCCCGTGTCTCTGCCACCCGCTACAAATTTTTTCATTACGAATTACGAATTCCTAATTGCCTTTCAAGGGTGTCCATGACGCCCTCTTTTTTTATTCGGCTAATTTCGATTGAATGTAAATTGCACACTCCAAACGCTTCTTTTGAATCTCGCAACCGATTTCATACGGCTCGCGAATATCTCCGTGAAATAAATCCGCATTGGCATGACAGCCGCCGCTGCAAAAAAATTTCGCCCAACATTCTTTACACTTCGGCTTGTTCAAAACATGAGACTCACGAAAATATTTCAGCCAATGCCGCGCAGATTTCTCCACGCCGTCATAAATATTTCCCAAACGATATTTTTCGCGTCCCACGAATTGATGACAAGGATACAAATCGCCGTTCTCCGCAACCGCAAAATATTCATGCCCCGCGCCGCATCCCGCCAACCTTTTCGCAACGCAAGGTCCGTTCGATAAGTCAACGTTGAAATGGAAAAAGAAAAAGCCGCGTCCTTCGCGCCGACGTTCAAGATAAGCCGACGTCAATCTGTCATACTCTGCAAAAATTCTCGGCAAATCTTCTTCCGTCAGTGCAAGTGGCGAATTTTTCAAAACAACGGGCTCAACCGATAAAATATCAAAGCCTGCGTCGTGAATGCTCAACACGTCCGCCGTAAAGTCAAGATTTTTTTTCGTGTAAGTTCCGCGCAGATAATAATTTTCTCCACCGCGACTTTCGACAAATCGCTTAAAATTTTTTATCACCCGATCATAACTGCCGCGCCCGCTGATGTCGGGTCTCATGGCGTCATGAATTTCTTTGCGCCCGTCCAAACTCAACACAACCGAAATATTATTTTCGTTCAGCCATGCAGAAATTTTTTCGTCAAGCAAAATGCCGTTGGTCGTCAAAGTGAGTTTGAAAATTTTTCCCGTCTCCCGCTCGCGTTGCCTGACGTATTCGGTAACCGCTTTGACTGTTCGGAAATTTATCAACGGCTCGCCGCCGAAAAAATCTATCTCGCAATGTTTTCTTATCCCCGAATTTTTTATAATGAAGTCAACCGCCGCCCGTCCGACTTCTTCGCTCATAACTGCGCGGTGCCCGTAAGTGCCGCCGTCGCCGAAACAATATTTGCAACGAAGATTGCAATCCTGCGCAACCATAAGGCAGAGACTTTTCACAATGCCGCGAGTCGCAAAAGTCGGCGGGACATTTATATCGGGAGAAAAAAGTTCGCCCGCGTCAATCAGCTCGTGAAGTTCGCTTAAAATTTCGGCGGTATCGGCGGCGGGATATTTTTTTAAAATCTGCGCGTCGTTGGTGCCGTCGAAGTCGTCAAGGATTTTGAAAGTTGCCTCGTCGATAAGATGAACCGCGCCGCTGTTCACGTCCAGCAAAATAAAATCTTCGCCCTGTTTGAATTTATGAATCATGAAATTTTTAAGTCGCCTCTTTCCGGTGGTTGTTTTGATCTTTCCACCTTTCCACCTTGCCATCTTTCCATCTAATTTTCGTTGTCGGCTAAGCGCAAAAGTTTCAATTCAAACGGATCATCGGGCTTGGGCGGCGCGTGATGCTTGGCAATTATTTTTGCCTCTTTGAAAAGCCCGATTCGCTGAACTTTTTGCGCCCCCAATTCCGCATGATGATGATAAACATAAAGTGCTCGGTTGCCGTTGAGTTCCAATCGCTCGGCAAATTTCGGAGCGAACGTTGTAACCAACACAACAAAAATTTTCCCTTTAATCGTCAAGTCGCCCGCCCGCCGTCCGACGTCGTGAAGAAGTGCACAACGAATCAAAAATTCTTTGTCCACGCCCTGTTTATCTTCAATAACCAGCCGCTCAATCGTGTAAGCCGTTCGCAGACAATGCGCTTGGTCGGCAATGCTCATTGCAAAAAAAATTTTCTGCTCTTCGGCTGAAAGATGCGCGGAAATATATTTCCCGTCCTCAACCGTAACTCGCGCCGTAACCGCACGAATAAATTGCTTAATCCTTCCAAAACAACTCATTCGAGATAAACTAACTCCTTACAATTTTTTTCCGCGCAGATTTTTTCGGAATCAACTTTGCTTTGCGGCATCAAGGAAACTTCGACGATTTTTCCTTCCGTCCGAAGTTCAGCCGCTTTTTTTATTGCCGATTCTTCTTTTCCCGCCGCATAACCGAGATAAATTTTTTCGGCTTGAGAATTTTCCTTGACGCCCTGAATTTTCCGCGCAGATAAAATTCTTTCAATGCCCAATGCAAAACCCGTCGCGGGACAATCCATCCCAAAATCTTTCAACATGTTGTCGTAACGTCCGCCGCCCGCCAAAGAATAGCCGACGCCCGCCGCATATGCCTCGAAAACCATTCCCGTATAATATTCAAAATCGCGAATCAAGCCCAAGTCGAAAGTAATTTTATCGGCAACGCCGTAAATTTCAAGCAGGCGATAAATTTCCTTAAGATTGTCGAGAGCTTTTTTTGAACGATCATTTTTTGCGATTGATTCTGCCGCAGATAAAATTTCTCGTCCGCCTTGAAGTTTGGGAATTTTTTTCAGCGAATCGTCGACGGGCAAATTTTCAAGCGCAACTATGTCGTGATGTTCAATCGCCGATTTTATTTCGGTTTGAAGAGCGGGCGATAAATTATTTTGTTCCATCAAGCCGCCCGCGAATTCGACTTGTCCGAGACAAATTTTAAAATTCTCAAGCCCCGAAAATTTCAAAGCCTGCGCGGCGAGCCCGATAACTTCGGCGTCGGCAAAAGCATTTGAAATTCCCAAAAGTTCAACGCCCGCTTGATAAAATTCGCATTGACGTCCCGGCTGATTTTTTCTGAATCGAAAAACATTTGTATTGTAAGAAAGTTTCAGCGGCAGGGAAGAATTTTTTAATCTGCCGGCTGTCAAACGCGCTATCGGCGTTGTCATTTCGTGTCGAAGTGCCAGCGTCCGATTGTTGCGGTCGAACATTTTGAACAAATGAGATTCAATTTCTCGTCCGCTTGAAGTCGTCAATGTCTCCAGATATTCCATTGTCGGCGTGATGACTTCTTCATAGCCGAAACTCGCAAACAAGCCGAAAATTTTTTGTTCGATGATTCGTTTTGCCGCCGCTTCTTCGGGCAAAAAATCTTGTGTGCCGTAAGGCGTTTCCAAAAGTTTTGTCATCCAAAATCCTCCAGCTTAATGAAAAATCGACGCGAGCCCTCGCGCCGACCAAAAATTTTTCTAAATCTTAATTCCTAATTCCTAATTCCTAATTTTTCTTTCTGACGCCCGCCAAAATATTTTTGATTTTATCTTCCGTCGATTCGGGAGCAGATTTTTTCGCGTCGGCATTTTTTCTGCTTGCGTTCAAAATGCTTGAGATGGCACTCTGCGCCGAAACAGTTTGCGGAGCTTCGGACGCGGCAGGTTTTGCGGGAGTCGCAGGAGCCGCAGGCGTCGTGGGAGCGGGATTATTTGCATTTTCTCTGGCGTTGGCGAGAATGTTTTGGATAACGCTTTGCGGCGAGGCAGGTTGTTGCTGTTGAACGGGAGCCGAAACTCCTTCAACTGCTTGCGGCTGCGCATCTTTGTCGTACAAAATATTTCCGCCGAATTTTTGCCCGCCGATCTCAAGCGCGTCGGTGTATTGCCACATGTAACCTTTGAAATTGTCTTCCGCGTTGTACTGCGCCGACCAAACTTTGCAACCGAGCGATTTCCAATCGATTAAATCTTCAAGCCAAGAAAGATTTGAATAAACGCCTGCATTGAGCGGCGCGATATTGTCGAGAAAAGCTTTGCAAATATTTGTTACGTGACTTTTTGTGAACTCGAAGAAGTGACGCTTTTTGTATTCGTCGGCGTCGGACATTGAGAACCAAACGGGGAGCTCCAAAAGAACTCCTGCGCGTTCGATAATTCCTTTGCAGAAAGCAGCTTCGGCGGCGGCATCGCTCGGCGTCAAAGCGTAGGAATAATGATAAGCTCCGCAGATCAAGCCCGCCTTGTGCGCCTCTTCGACATTGCGCTGAAAATTTTCGTCAAAGCCGCTCTTGCCGTAGCCCGTCCGACAAATCGCAAAGTCAATGCCCGCCGCCTTCAGAGCCGCCCAATCGACAGACTCATTAAAAACAGAAACATCCACACCGCGCATTTAAATTCCCCCTTAAAATTTTTTATGAATTTTATCATTAAGAAACTGCTTTTTCAACCTTGCAAATTATTTTGGGGCATGTTAAAATTTTGGCGGAAGCGGTTGTAGCTCAGCAGGATAGAGCAGTTGCCTCCTAAGCAACAGGTCGTGCGTTCGAATCGCACCAATCGCACTAAAAATTTTTAAGGAAAAGGAAAAAGGAATTTGGGTAAAATGAAATTCGGCTCTTCGCAAAAGTGAAGGGCTTAAATTTTTATGGGAAGGAGGAAAAATTTTTTTGAGGAAGTTTTTGGCAAGTGCGGCTGAAGCAAAAGGTTGGTGATGATTTTAAATTTTATTGGGGGGAGAAATCATGTCAAGGAGGAAAATTTTTTTGAGCGTCTTGGCTGTTGTGGCGGCGATAGCACTTGGAACTTATTTTGCTTTCACGCCGAAAAATATTTCCGCATCAAAAATTTTAGATGCTCCAATGCCGGAAGAAATTATTCAGCAGAATCAAAAAGGCGAAGGCGAATCAGAAATTTATTTGGCGGGCGGTTGCTTTTGGGGCACGGAACTTTTGATGATGAATGTGCCGGGCGTCAAAAGTGTTGAAGTCGGTTATTCCAACGGCTTGACAAGAAGTCCGACTTATCGCGAAGTTTGCAAAGACTCCGGGCACGCCGAATCCGCGCACGTCATTTACAATCCAAACGAAGTTCCCTTGATTAAAATTCTGGACGTTTATTATCAATCGATTGATCCGACTTTGGTTCACCGTATCGGAAAAGATTTTGATCTTCAATATCGCACGGGAATTTATTTCAGCGATCCTGACGACGAGGAAGTTATAAAAAATTCTTTGAAGAACCTGCAGGGAAATTTTTTTAATCCCGTTGTTGTGGAGTGCGAGCCGATTAAAAATTTTTACCGCGCAGAGGAAGAGCATCAACAATATTTGATAAAAAATCCGAACGGCTATTGTCATGTTTCGCGCTATTTGAATGACGAGAAGGCAAAAATTAAAGCGGCGGAAGAATTTCCGAACAAAGATTTTTCTCGCGGCAGAGTTTACGGCAAGCCGAGCAAGGCGACTTTGGAAAATCTCAGCGATCTTCAACGTTCCGTCACACAAGAGGCGGAGACCGAGCCGCCGTTTAAAAACGAATACGAAGAAGAATTTCGCGAAGGAATTTATGTTGACGTGACGAACGGGCAACCGCTTTTCTGTTCGACGGACAAATTTGATTCGCATTGCGGCTGGCCTTCCTTCACCAAGCCGATAGACAAAGATTTTTTGAAAGAGCGCAGGGATTTTTCCTTCGGCATGGAGCGGACGGAAGTTAAGGCTAAGGCAAGCAACTCGCATTTGGGACACGTTTTCGACGACGCGCCCGAAAATCTCGGCGGCATTCGTTACTGCATAAACAGCGCGTCGCTCCGATTTATTCCGCGTGAAAAAATGCAAGAAGAAGGCTACGGCGATTGGCTGAATCTTTTCAACTGATAAAGTTCAAAACAAAAAACCTCTCCGAAGTTTGGAGAGGTTAATTTTTTTTTGCGCGACTGCAAAACCAAATAAAAATTAGAATCAGAAGAATTGACAAAAAAAAAAAATAATTATTATAATGCCTAAAGTGGTACTCAAAAATTTTTAGGGGATGATCAAAATGGTTCATAAATTTTTGCCGGCTCGACGATTTTAACGGGAATAATACAAAGGAGGAGAGAAGCATGAAAAAATTTATCGTTTTGGCGTTAAGCATGTTCGTGTTCATGAGTTCCTGCACGAATGCCGCCGAAGAAAACTGGAAAGAAGAATTTTCTTTTCCTGTGAAAAAAATTGTCGATGTACCTGCAGGGCGCAACGACTTCGATCACAAAATTTATTCTTTCAAAGACGGAGATGGGCTTTCCAGTCTGTTGTTCGTTTGTCACGGCGCGGTAACTTCTCAAAACGAATATGTGGCTTGCTTGGGCGGCAAATATTACAGGAATTATGCCGCCGCTGTGGACAACGAAATTCGCTATCACATTTTTCGCGGCGAGATAAGGCAGGGCAGTTTTGACAAGGTTTATTTTCTTACCTGCTATTCCGGCTATGCTCCGAAAAAAATAACAAAAATGCCTGTTCTGCGCAAAAATCTTCAGATGGCACTTTACAGCAGAGACGCACAAGCTTTTGAGGAGCATGTTGACAATAATTGGCGTGTCTATTATCTCACTCTCTACAGAAACGATCCGTATGGTGGTAATCTTGGCGGTACCAACAGTTCCGGGAACAGAAATATAATCAGAGCAGGGAACTGCGCGGAAGAATAATTTTTGGAAAAATTTTTTACAAGGAGATGAGTAAATGTTTAAGCGAACTTTTGCCGCCTTGACGATTTTGGCAACGATAATTTATTTTGCGGTTGAAGTCGAGGCGGCAAAGCTCAAGCAAAATCCTGCAGAAGCAATTCAGTTTTTTGCAGAAAGTTACGTTTTCGGCACGGGCGAAAACTCGGCAGCAGAAAATTTTTTGTCGACAACTTTAAAAGAATTCCCGCTGAACTCTGCGACGGCAGAAAAAATCAAAGTCACCTATGCCGCAAAGCTTCAGTCGGTTATGAAAATTACCGCGACGCTCAAAAAAAGTGACCGCGAACGTCCGATTGTGACAATCACTACGACGCCCGTTAATGCGTTGGCGACAGATACAAATGAATTGCTCGCGTTGAAAGTTGATTCGGTTATGGGAGCCAATCCTGCTTGGCAAACTCGCGCCTTTCAAACAATCGACAATTTTATTGAAGATTTGCCTTTCAGAAAAACTTCGCAGTCTTTTGACGTTGTCTGCATTGCAAAGAAAAACTCGGACGGAAATATTTCTTGGGAGCCCGAAGATATTTCGGCATTCCAAAATTTTCTTGCGCCGAATATCTTTCTTCCTTCCAAAACGGAGATAGAAAATTTTCTCGGCGGACTCGGCGGAGAAATTGAAACTTTTACTCCGCCCGTCAAACCGCCGACAAAATTTGATCCTGTCGAGCAATCAAATACGGACGGCGATAATTGGTTAATTTATTGGTATGTTTGCGGCACCGACATTGAAACCGGTACGCCGAATCGTCTCAAAACCGATCGCGAAAACCCCGGAAATATTACAACTTGCATTGAAGAAGTAGAAAAAGCAGATTTATCTTCGGGCAAGGTAAAAATTTTAATGCAAGCGGGCGGAACTTCAAATTGGACACACGAAAAATTTAAGCCGAACAACGGCAACGTCGGTCGCTATCTTTTTGACAGAGATAATCGCGATTGGAAACCTGCAGAAAAATTAGTTCCCATAAACTTGAATAAGCCGAGTTCCTTAATGAGTTATCGCGAAGGCTTGGAAGATTTTCTGTCTTACGGAAAAAAACTCGAACAAAAACTTTATCCCGACGGAAAATTTCGCAGAGTTTTTATTTTTGTCGATCACGGCGGCGGAAGTTTGAGAGGTGTTTGCAAAGACGAATATACCAACGGTCAAATGCTCGGCTTGAAAGACATGAAGAAAGCTTTTGATGAAGTTTTTGGAAATTCGACGAAAAATCCGCCCTTCGAGCTTGTTGCCTTTGATACCTGCCTAATGTCGACTTATGAAACGGCGGTTGCCCTAAAGGGAACAGCACGCTTTATGACAGCGTCTCAAGAAGAGATATTCAGCAAAATCATGTTTGAATATACGGGTTTTCTAAGCGAACTTTCGGCAAATCCAAATATGAACGGCGAGGCGTTGGGGCGAATCATCTGCGACACTTATTATCAAAATTGTATAAGTGCTTCGGAGATTGAAAAGAAAACTGAAGGATTGGTAAATACAAATGATTATCCTGCCTTTGCCACCATGTCCGTTATTGATCTGTCAAAAATGCCTGACTTGGAATCTGCTTACGAAAACTTCGGTAAAGCGACTCTCAAATACCTTAAGGAAAATCCTGATCCGGGTCCATTTTCCAACGCAAAACTTTCAGCCGAAAAATATCCCATTCCAAAAAACGCCAAAAATCCTCCGTATAGAATGATTGACTTGAAAGACTACGCGGATAAGATAAAAAAATCACCTTCGCGTTTTAAATCGGATGATTTAAAGGGAGCATGTGACAAGCTGATAACAGCGATAAATAAACCCGTTGTTTACAATGAAGTGCGTGGAGACCTCAGACCCGACGGCGGCGGGCTTTCAACATACTATCCTTTCAACCTTACCAAAAATGACATTGACGCTTATAAAGAATTGGCAGATGAAAAATTTGCTCCGAAATCTCAGAGTGAATTTTATAGCCTTATGCTCGATAAATTCGCCGCGAATCCCTCAAGTCTTCCGACCTCTAAAGTGCCTTCTTCCAACACCAATTCCGCGAACAACACAAACGCCGAAAATCCTTCGCCGCCTCAAGGTATAACTTTCGATTTATCTGATCTTAAAGAAGTAAACGTCGAAGTTGATCATGAAACCAATACGGCGAAAATCAAACTTACACAAGAACAAATGAATCGTGTTGCAAGTGTTAATTGCATATTGGTAAATTTCACGTACGCTTGGAAAGACGGTGACCTTAAACTTAATTGGAGACTTTTGGGCAACGATACCGCCATAAAAGCAAATTGGGATACGGGCGAATTTGAAAGTACCTTCACGGGCGAATGGATCACGATTGAAAATCAGCCCGTTTGTGTTCATGTAATTTCAGAAGCCAAAGTAGATGAGGACGGCAACAAAAACGGCATCGAACTTTATTCCGTTCCGATTGAATTGAATGATCAAGCTTGTAATTTGCTTATCTCCTGCAAATATCCCGAAGAAGATTTTCGTTTGGTTGCAACTCGTCCCGACACCAACAGCGACGTTCCGACGGGCGAGCTTTACGGAATAAAAAAAGGCGATGAAGTTACGCCGATATATTATGAATCCACTATTTCTGCCGAAAAAATATATACATTGCTGGAAGAGCTTATAGAAAAATTTACAGAAAAATATCCTGCCGTTGGAGAAATAATTTATTCCGAAACTCTTTCGGACGAAGAAAAAACTAAAGCAGTTGAAACTTGGCGCGAAACTTTATCGGACGAAGAAAAACAAAAAATTGAGAGAGACATGGACGCACTTTGGGAAAAATTTATTTCCGGCGGCGGATTGGATTTTAAACGTCATAAGGGTAACTCTTTTGAAATAAGCGACACCATAAGAATTGACAACGATTCATTGCCTGACGGCGTCTATATTTACGCTTTCGAGTTTGTAAATCCTGTCGGAGATGAAAATGTTTATTCTTCTTCTTTTGCCGTCTTCGTTGTAAAGGACAAAAAAATATGCTATACCTTGCCGAAAGAAGAAATGTGGAAATTAATAAATATTTTGTTCACTTCTTACCGTGAGGCAAGAAAAAAAATAGAATCTGCCAATGATCTTGAAGATTAATTGCTCGTTCCTGAACAAAAAAACCGCTCCGAGTTCTGGAGCGGTTAATTTTTTTATAAAAACTCGCCGTAAATTTCAAGCAAAATTTTATCGAGCTTTGCGGCGTCGGGAACGTCGGGCAACTTGGAATTTTTATAAGCCGAAGAAATTTTTCGCTCGTATTCATTTGCCATTTTGAAAATCTCTTCAAACGAAATTTCGCCTGCACGAATTTTTTTCAACAGCGGCAATTCTTTTTCCCGATAAGTTATCACGCCGCGCCCTTCCAAAATGTCAATGCCCGTCAAGTACAATCGGATCAAATGCATGGCGTGTTTGTTCAAATGTTTTTCGTCTTTCTTGCAGTCGCGGCGATTCAATTTCGCATAACTTCTCAGCAATGTTTCCAAGCCGGAATTCATTGTCAAAAATTTTTGCAACGGAAGCTTTTCAGCCGAGATTGAAATTAAAATCTCTTCGTCCTGTATTTCAAAATTTATTTCGGAATTTTTCAGCCCGTATTCCTCGCGGCAAGCCGTCATCATTGATTCTATCGATTTCAATATGTGAATATTTTTTTCGCGTTGCGGATAGCTGTCATGTGCCAAAGCATTTTGTAACCGCCGAAGTTGCGCCGTCGCAAAACCGACATATTTTTTATACGCCAATTTTGAAAGAAAAATTTCTGCGTTGTCACGAATTTTTTTGCCCGCCGCGTTCATGTACAAAACATGTTCGGGGCGCGTGCCGAGCAATTCCAGCGCATTGGGATTATTTTCCGCGCAGAGCTTAAAAAATTTTCGGAGCCCGTAAATTACCGTGTCGGTCTTGTCGTCCGTAATTTGTTCAAAAGTTTTGTTCGTCAAAATGGAATTCAACGACTCGACGGCAAAGCCGCGAATATCAAGATCTGACTCGGCATTGTTTGTGCCGAATGATATTGAGCCCCAAACCGTGAGATAAGCGATATTTTTTCCAAGCCGTTCATCTTCGCGAAGAAAATTATAATCAACGCTTTGCAAAATATTTTTGTCCAAAAAGTTCACCGCCCTTTAGTTTTGTTTTCGCC
>ERZ842401.453-NODE-453-length-59554-cov-11.724130_pt1 | contig 59554 bp, 51 predicted proteins | sample MGYA00521270_ERZ842401 | MGnify/ENA primary metagenome ERZ842401 (study PRJEB31892, sample SAMEA3878208) | bioreactor metagenome | biome: Moose rumen | place: Sweden | collected 2011-10 | study: EMG produced TPA metagenomics assembly of the PRJEB12797 data set...
GAAATATTTATGTTTAACGTTAAAAGAGAGATTATGAAAGAAAGAGTTTTAATGCTATTCGCTTGCCTCTTCGCAAGCGTGATGATGGCGATGGCTCAAAACTCCAGAGTAACGGGTACCGTAGTAGATGAAAGCGGTGAACCTATTATCGGAGCATCTGTCTTGGTAGATGGCACTTCTCGTGGTGCTGTGACCAATATAGATGGTGTCTTTGTTATCGAAAACGTGCCTTCAACAGCAGAAACGATCACCGTTTCTTATGTAGGCTTCCAGACTCAGAAACTTAACATCACCCGCGGTCGCGAGATGAACATCGTGCTGCGCATGGATGCAGAGATGCTGGATGAAGTATTGGTGGTGGCATACGGTACTACCAAGCGTTCAGCTTTCACGGGTTCTGCTATGGAAGTGAAGACTGAAGACATTGCCAATCACGTAACTTCTTCAGCTACCAACGCCCTGATTGGTAAAGTAGCTGGTATCCAGGCTACATCTTCTGGTGGTCCTGGTAGCGCTCCTACCATCCGTATCCGCGGTATCGGTTCTTATGCTGCCAGCTCTACACCTCTTTATATTATAGACGGTGTGCCTATGGATCAGAGCGTGGCTTCTATCAACCCTGCTGATATCGAGAGCATGTCTGTATTGAAGGATGCCTCTGCTTCTGCTATCTACGGTGCACGTGGTGCCAACGGTGTGGTGATTATCACTACCAAGAAGGCTAAGGGTGCTCAGGATGCACGCGTGACTTTCGATGCCAAGTTTGGTTCAAACAGCCGCTTGATTCCACAATATGACGTAATCACCGATCCAGGTCAGTACTACGAGACTCAGTATAAGGCTCTGTACAACGCTATCGCTTACAATGGCGGTACTGCACAAGAGGCTTACGCCTTTGCTGACAAGAACCTGTACGATCAGAACAACGGTGGTCTGGGTTACCAGGTATTCACCGTGCCAGAGGGTGAGAAGCTGATTGGAACAAACTTCAAGCTGAATCCTAATGCTACACTGGGCTATAGCGACGGTGAGTATTACTATACTCCAGATGACTGGTACGACGAGGTGTTCCACAACTCATTCCGTCAGGAATACAACGTATCCGTAACAGGTGGTACTGACCGTCTGAGCTACTTCGCCAGCGCAGGTTACCTGAATGATGGTGGTAACGTGAGCAACTCTCGCTACCAGCGCTACTCAAGCCGTTCAAACGTAGAATATCAGGCTAAGAAGTGGTTGAAGCTGACTACCAACATGAGCTTCACTCACACCGACCAGCAGGCTCAGTTCTCTGAGGGTAGCTGGGGTTCTTCTGGCAACATCTTCTACATCACCAACAACATGGGTGCTATCTATCCTCTGTATGTACGTAATGCAGATGGTTCTCTGAAGACTGAAAACGGTCGTCAAATCTACGACTCAAACCAGACTAATTTCATGCGTCCTTCTGTAGTAGGTAACGCTGTTCGTGATAACGAGTATAACAGCAACAAGACTTACACAGACATCTTCATGGGTCAGTATGGTGCTACCGTGACTCCTATCGAGGGTCTGGACCTCACTGCCAACTTGGCCGCTACATCCATTAACCGTCGTCAGAATGCCCTGTATAGTGTATTCGCCAGCGGTGCTGCTTCTGATGGTGGCGTAGACGTGAATCACTCACGTACATTCAGTATCAACCAGCAGTATATGGCCAACTGGAACAAGACCTTCAACGATGTTCACAACTTAGGCATATTGGTTGGTTATGAGCAGTACAAGTATAAGTATTCTTACTTGGAGGGCTACAACGACCACCTGTATGACCCATATATCGGTGAGTTGGACAATGCCAAAGGTATGGATCAGAAGTCTGTAGGCTCTTATACTGACAACAAGATGAACGAAGGTTTCTTCGGCCGTCTGCAGTATGACTATAACAACAAGTACTTCTTCAATGCTTCTATCCGTCGTGATGCTTCTTCAATCTTCGCCCCTGGTCATCGCTGGGGTACCTTCGGTTCTCTGGGTGCTGCTTGGGCAATCAACGAGGAAGAATTCATGAAGGATGTAGATTGGGTTGACCTGCTGAAGTTCAAGGTGAGCTGGGGTTCTACAGGTAACGATGCTGGTATGGGTTACCATGCATACGCCGACCGTTACACCACTTCTTACAACAATGGTACTGGTGAATACAGCATCCAGATGAGTGCCAAGGGTAACGAGAACCTGACTTGGGAGAAGAAGAAGGCTATCAACGTGGGTGTTGACTTCTCCTTTTTCAACTATCGCCTGAACGGTACGCTGGAATACTACAACGGTAAGACCAGCGACCTGCTCTACAACAAGACTGTGCCATTGTCTGCAGGTATGACCGTTTCAACCTATCCTGTTAACGTAGGTGAGTTGTTGAATCGCGGTTGGGAACTTTCTCTCGATGGCACCATCATCAAGAAGAAGAATCTGGAGTGGAGTGCCAATCTGGCCCTTGCCACCAACCATAATGAGTTCCTTTCACTCGATCCTTCAGTAGAAGAGGTAGGTATCAAGAGCTCAAGCCAAATCATCCGCGTGGGTGGTTCTATGCAGCAGGGTTATATGGTGAAGTTTGCTGGCGTTGACCCAGAGAACGGTCGCGCTCAGTACTACGTAAGCTACGATGCAGAGGGCAATCGCTTGGCCAACACCTATGGTGGCGAGCCTATTGCTACTACCGAAAAGACTTATGATATCACAGAGGCTTCTCTCTACGATGTTGGCGACTTGCTGCCTGATCTTCAGGGTGGTTTTGGTACAAGCGTGAGTGCTTTCGGTTTCGACCTCTCTGCTCAGTTCAGCTTCTCACTCGGTGGTCGTTACTACGACGGTAGCTACCAGCAGCTGATGCACAACGGTCAGAGCTCAGGTTCTGCCATGCACAAGGATTTGCTGGATGCTTGGAGTCCTGAGAACACCAGCAGCAACATTCCTCGTCTGAGTACGGCTTCTATTGATGATCCATCTACTGGTTCACAGACCACGAACACTCGTTTCTTGACCAGTTCTAACTACTTAGAGCTGAACAATATTACCTTAGGTTATACTTTGCCACGTAGCATCACCCGTCCTCTGCAGATGCAGAGCATCCGTGTGTATGTGGCAGGTGAGAACCTCTTCGTACTGACCGCCCGTAAGGGTATGGATCCTCGTTACAACCTCGGTATTGGTGGTTATACCAATGCTCAGAGCAGTAGCTATTCTACTATGCGCACTGTGACCGCAGGTATCTCTGTAACATTCTAAGGAATTAATTTTAAATGAAAGAACAAAATGATGAAACTGAATAAATTTTTCTATTTGATGTTGGGTGTTACCGCTTTTGCAGTGACATCGTGTGATGACATCGATGAGCAGGAGCCTGAAAGCGGTTCTCTCACGTTGGAACAAGTTCAGCTGACCAATACCGACCTTCCTGTACGTACAGAGGCTTCCTTTGCTGCCTTATTCACGCATATTTACTCGCCTTATACGGGAGCAAGTACCAGCCGTGCCGATAACTTCGGCTATATCATGGCAGCCATCTCACTGGATGCCGAAGGTGCTGACCTCTTCTTGCAGGACAACAACTATAACTGGTTCTCTGTAGCTGGTGAGTTGTCAAGCCGTAACGCTAACTATGCCAATCCATTGATTCGTTATGGTACGGCATATAGCCACGTTGGTAAAGCCAATGAAATCATCGCAGGTTTCCCCGAGGATACTACCGACCCAGACGCTATCAACAAGATTGCTCAGGCTCGCGCTATCCGTGCTTATGCTTATATGGCATTGGCTCCTTACTTCCAGTTCGGCTATTCTTCTGCTGCCGATCAGCCTTGTGTACCATTGTTGACCGATGAAGTAGACCCTACCGATAATCCACGTGCCACCGTACGTGAAGTGTGGGAGTATATCATGGAAGACCTGAACTATGCCGTAGAGCACTTGGCTGGTGCCAAGAGGACAAGCAAGGCTAACATTGATCAAAATGTAGCATACGGTCTGCGTGCTCGTGCCAACTTGGCAATGAACAATTGGGCTGCCGCTGCTTCTGATGCCGCTCAGGCTGCTCAGGGCTACACACCTGCTTCTATCGCAGAAGTTAGCGTTCCTGCATTCTGCGACATCAACGAGCACAACTGGATCTGGGGTGCTGATGTAACCGATTCTTATGCACAAGAAAATGGTTACCGCACTTCTTCTTCTTGGATTTCTGCATTCAGCGGCGATGGTTATGCGGCAGCTACGCAGAATACGCCACAGATAAACACCATGCTCTGGAACAAGATTCCCGCAACTGACGTGCGCAAAGGCTGGTGGATTGACGAGAACCTGCATTCACCTAACTGGGCAAACCTGACTTGGGTAGATGCTGGTGCCGGTACTTCTGCTACAGGTGATGAAATTGCAAAGTTTGTTCTCAGCGATGACGGTAAGGTTGAATTCCTGCCTTTCACCAACATCAAGTTCGGACAGCAGAGCGGTGTTGGCAATATCCTGAACAACAACGATTTCCCACTGATGCGTGTGGAGGAGATGATTCTTATCCAAGCTGAAGGTTTGGCAAAGAGTGGTAACGAGGCTCAAGCTATCTCTGTACTGGAGAACTTCATAAAGACTTACCGTGATCCTGAATATTCAGTGAATGGTCGTGGCCTGTCATTGGCTGATGAAATCTGGTTCCAGCGTCGTGTTGAGCTGTGGGGCGAAGGTTTCTTCACAGGTGACATGAAGCGTCTGGGCAAGCCATTGGTTCGCTTCCATGGTGCAGGTACTTCTAACGAACCAGATGCTTTCCAGTTCAATCTGGATGCAAACGATGGTTGGCTGAACATGCGATTCCCACAGCGTGAGATGAATAACAATGCAGGTATCGTTGACAACACAGGTGGCTCTCTGCCAGTAGCAGGCCAGAATCCTAACCTGCGTGACGGTGTAACAGACTAACAAACAGAACCATTTAAAATTCTTGAATTATGAAAATTAACAAAATATTTTTGATGGCAGGTCTCGCTATGATGAGCTTCTTTGTTAGTTCTTGTAGCGATGATGATGATGACTATGAGGTAGGCCCACAAGTGGCTGCCGGCTGCCCAGAGGTGCGCTTTGCAAGCAGCAATGCCTCTTCTATCGAGGTGGATCCAAGTGACCCGAGCTTTGACGTGGTGCTGACCCGTACGGCTACGGATGCTGCTACCTATACAATCAATGTAGATGAGAATGAATTAACTGCCTTCCAGATTCCCTCCAGCGTGTCTTTCGCCGCTGGTGAGACGGAGGCTACCATTACCATCGGCGTAAGCGCGTCCGCTCCTACGGGCACTGATCTCGCCATGCAGATTTCACTGGATGACGCTGTAGTGAACCCATACAAGGAAGGTGAAGTGGGTGTCTATGGCGTAATCATCAACATCGTGAAGTGGAACACAATTGGCACTGGCCAGTGGTTAGACGGCTTCTGGTATGGGTTTGCCGATAAAGTGGTGATTCAGCAGAAGGATGATGACCCAACCCAGTACCGCTGCACTAATCCTTACACCGAAGACAAAGTGCTGGCCGACGGTAGCATCGTGGGTACCTACAACAAATACTTGGCCGTGTTCACGCTGGCTAAAAATGGTCGCGTGACTTGGGATCAGTTCTTCTACATCAACACCATTTCTTCTTCCTATGGTGCTGAGATCAAGGCCTACATGCCTTCAGTGAAGGGCGGTTCTAATGCCGGCAGTTATGCAGAGTTCGATGACGAAGGCAACATCCTGTTCTTCCAGATTGACCCATACTGGTATATGGACGGTGTTGGTGGCTGGGGTAACGGTTATCCTTGCTACCTTGCTTTCCCAGGCGTTGATCTGGCTGGTGAATGGGGTTGGTAAATATAGATTACTATTAATTTGAGAAAAAGAGGAGGTTTAACTCCTCTTTTTCTTATTTATAACCTGTCAATTGCTTTTTCTCCTGATTAAGCCATAGCACGCTTCTTGACCCCAAAGGACAGCTTCACTGGTTAGGACGACGACGTGCAGGCTTTCGCTTGGCAGCCATTTTTATGTGAACAGCAGCATGAGACCGTGAGACCAACATTCCTCCGTTGTAAGTCCGTTGTTCCTCCGTTGTGACTCCGCTTTTTGAGCATTGAAGCTTTTTATAATTATCAAAGTATGATAATTGAAAGATAATAATTAATTTTGCAGCGTCATCAGAATAAACGTATCATCATGAGCATAATATATTTAATAGGTGGACTGCTCCTTATCCTTTTAGGAGCCAATGGCTTGACAGACGGTGGAGCTGCACTGGCTAAGCGTTTTAAGATCTCAGACATCGTGATTGGCCTTACAATTATAGCCTTCGGAACTTCTGCTCCAGAACTCACGGTGTCTGTATCATCTGCACTGAAAGGAAGTGCGGATATTGCCATTGGTAATGTGGTAGGTAGCAACGTCTTCAATACGCTCATGATAGTAGGATGTACCTCTATTGTGGCTCCTATTGTGGTGACTCGAAACACACTGATACACGAGATTCCCCTTTGCATCCTAGCTTCTCTCGCTCTGTTTTTCTGTAGTTGTGACATACTGCTTGATAGAAGTCCGCTTGATGTGATTAGTCGTGCAGACGGTTTGCTTTTGCTAGGATTCTTTGCCATCTTCATCAGCTATACGTTTGCCATAGCCCACAAGGACCAAGCCACAGAACCAGAGGAAGTCATACAACCCATGCCACTCTGGAAGGCTTTACTTTGGATTCTGGGCGGTCTGGCCATGCTGGTATTTGGCGGAAACCTGTTTGTAGATGGGGCCTCTAGCATTGCCCGCAGCTTAGGCGTAAGTGAGAGCATCATAGGCTTGACATTGGTAGCTGCAGGCACCTCACTGCCAGAACTGGCCACCTCTATTGTTGCAGCACTGAAGAAAAACCCAGAAATGGCCATTGGCAATGCCATAGGTAGTAATCTGTTTAATATCTTCTTCGTATTGGGCTGCACCGCTACTATCTCGCCCCTACACCCTGCAGGCATCACTACGCTGGACTTGCTGGTACTGATAGCTTCCAGCCTGCTGCTGTGGATAGTGGCTTTCTTCATCAGAAAACGCACCATCACACGCTGGGAAGGAGCCTTTATGGTGGCATGCTACGTGGCATATACTATCTATTTGATTCTACAGCAGTAATCAATTTGCGAAATTGCGAAAATAAAATTATCTTTGTCGCAAATTAGGAATGATATGGCTGTAACAATAAAAAAAGTTTCCAATAAGAGTGAATTGAAGAAATTCATCCGCTTGAATTATGAGATGTATAAGGAGAACCCTTATTCTGTGCCCGACCTCTATGAGGACATGCTCAATACATTCGACAAGAAAAAGAACGGAGCCTTCGACTTCTGCGAAGCCGACTATTTCTTGGCATATAAAGAAGGTAAGCTGGTGGGGCGTATAGCTGCCATCCTCAACAAGAAAGCCAATGACACATGGGGTATGAAACATGTGCGCTTCGGATGGATTGACTTCATAGACGACCCAGAAGTGAGCGTCGCTCTTATCAAGGCGGTGGAAGACTGGGGAAAAGAGCGTGGCATGACGCACATCCAAGGACCGCTGGGATTTACCGACTTCGATGCAGAGGGTATGCTCATAGAAGGTTTCGACCAGCTTAGCACTATGGCTACTACCTACAACTTCCCTTACTACCCACAACACATGGAGCGTATGGGATTTGAAAAAGATGCAGACTGGATAGAGCTGAAGCTTTTCGTTCCAGAAGGTGGACAGGTGCCCGACAAGCATCGCCGCATCTCAGAAATGATCATGAAGCGCTACAATCTGAGCATCAAAAAATATTCGTCTGCAAAGAAAATCAAGGAAGACTACGGACAGGCTATCTTCGACTTGATGAACGAGGCATACGCCCCACTCTATGGCTATTCTGCCCTGTCGCACAAGCAGATCAACCAATACATAGACATGTTTCTGCCTATCGTGGATCTGCGCATGGTGACACTGATTACAGACGCAGAACAGAAGTTGGTGGGTGTGGGTATCTCCATGCCATCGCTCTCAGAGGCACTGCAGAAGGCCAAAGGCAAGCTCCTCCCATTCGGCTGGTGGCATCTGTCCAAGGTGCTCTATCTGAAGAAATATGGCAAGTGCCTGGATCTGCTCTTGGTAGCCGTGAAGCCAGAATACCAGAACAAGGGTGTGAATGCTTTGCTGTTCTATGATTTGATTCCTACGTACTATAAGCTGGGCTTCACATACGCTGAGAGTAACCCAGAACTGGAAATGAACGACAAAGTCCAGGCACAGTGGGACTACTTCGGACATGATATTCATAAGCGCAGAAGATGTTTCATCAAAGCAATTGAAGATTGACAATTGACAATTAAGAATTATGAGGCCAGAGGAGATAATAAATAGCCAGACATATAACGAAGATAACATCCGCCATGTGGACGATATGGAACATATCCGCCTGCGTGCTGGTATGTATATCGGACGTTTAGGTGACGGTTCACAAGATGACGATGGTATCTATGTGCTGCTGAAGGAGACTATCGACAACAGTATCGATGAGTTCAACGAGGGTTTTGGCAAGCGCATTGATGTGAACATCATAGATAATAAGGTGGCAGAGGTACGCGACTATGGTCGTGGTATTCCTTTGGGAAAACTCACCGATGTGGTTTCTAAGCTGAACACAGGCGGTAAGTTCGACAACGACACCTATATCGCCAGCGTAGGATTGAATGGTGTAGGTCTGAAGGCTGTGAATGCACTGAGCATCCATTTCACTGCCCGCAGCCACAGAGACGGACAGTACCGTGAGGTGAAATTCTCACAAGGTAAGTTAGTAAGCGACGAGACTGGCAGCACTGAAGAAGAAAACGGCACTTATATTTGCTTCGAACCTGATGAGAGTATGTTTGCCAACTATTCCTTCCAGAATGAGTTTGTTGAGACTCGCCTGCGCAACTACACCTACCTGAACACCAACTTGGCGATTTACTATAACGGACATCGCATCATCAGCCGTAACGGATTGGAAGATCTTCTGAATGACCGCATGACGGAGTCAGGCCTCTATCCTATCGTTCACCTGAAAGGCAAGGACATAGAGATCGCCTTCACCCACACGGCTCAGTATGGCGACGAGTATTACTCCTTCGTCAACGGTCAGCACACCTCGCAAGGCGGAACGCACCAGAGCGCCTTCAAAGAGCACATTGCCCGCACCATCAAGGAGTTCTTCGGAAAGAACTTCGATGTGCAAGACGTGCGCAACGGTATGGTGGCCTCTATTGCCATCAAGGTAATTGAACCGATGTTCGAGAGCCAAACCAAGATCAAGCTTGGCTCGCTCTACATGGCTCCTGAAAAAGACAAGCATGGACAGCCTTTCGCCCTGAGTGGCGTAAGCGTAAACAAATACGTGGGCGACTTCATCAAACTAGAGGTGGACAACTTCCTGCACAAGAATCCTCTGGTGGCAGAAACACTGCTGCAAAAGATACAGGATTCAGAACGTGAGCGTAAAGCCATCGCTGGAGTGACAAAACTGGCTCGTGAGCGCTCAAAGAAAGCTAACCTGCACAACCGCAAGCTGCGTGACTGTAGGTTCCACCTTAATGATGGTAAAGGAAAACCTGAAGAAGAGGCCTCATGCATCTTCATCACTGAGGGTGACTCTGCCAGCGGTAGCATCACTAAGAGCCGCGACGTGAATACCCAAGCCGTATTCAGTCTGCGTGGCAAACCCCTCAATAGCTATGGACTGACCAAGAAAGTAGTGTATGAAAATGAAGAGTTCAACCTGCTGCAAGCGGCCCTCAACATTGAGGACGGCATAGACGGACTGCGTTATAATAAGGTGATTGTGGCCACAGATGCCGATGTAGACGGTATGCACATCCGCCTGCTGATGATCACTTTCTTCCTGCAGTTCTTCCCAGACCTAATCAAGAAAGGGCATGTCTTCATCTTGCAGACACCGCTTTTCCGTGTGCGCAATAAGAAGAAGACGAGCTACTGCTATACAGAGGATGAGCGTCAGAAAGCCATTAAGGAGCTGGGACCTAGTCCGGAGATCACTCGTTTCAAAGGTTTAGGAGAAATCTCACCTGATGAGTTCAGGGCTTTCATCGGTGAAGGCATGCGTTTGGAGCAAGTCACCCTGCGCAAGACCGACTTGGTAAAGGAGTTGCTGGCTTTCTATATGGGCAAAAACACGATGGAAAGGCAGAATTTCATCATAGACAATCTGGTCATCGAAGAAGATTTAGCAAAGGAGGATTTCTCATGAAACGCACATTGGTTTTTCCTGGCACCTTCGACCCTTTCACTGTGGGGCATGATTCGTTGGTGAGACGCACACTCACGTTTGCTGACGAGGTGGTTATCGCCATTGTACCCAACAGCGAGAAACATTTCCTGCTCTCTGCAGAAGAAAGGCAAACGCTGATTCAAGACTACTACAAGGACGAACCACGCGTAAAAGTGATGGTTTACGAAGGATTGACCACAGACCTTTGTGAGCAAATAGGTGCGACAGCCATCTTGCGTGGCGTACGCTCAGTGAAAGACCTGGAATATGAAGAAATGCTTGCTGATGGCTATAGACGTCTCTCGGGCATTGAGACCGTTGTGCTCTTTACCGAACCACAATACGCCAGCATCAGCTCTACGCTGGTGCGAGAAATGATAAAGTATGGCAAAAGCCTCGAAGGACTGGTGCCATTTGAATTTCATTCAAAAATTAAAAATTAAAAGGCAACGACACACTAAATGAAGAAGATTTTATCACTCATCACCTTATTTTGTGCATTAGGCTTGCAGGCGCAAGAACGTGCTCTACAGCAACAGCTTCGCAAACTCCAGATGGCAGAATATGCCATCAATCAGCTCTATGTAGATTCTGTGAACGATGGGAAGCTGGTGGAAGCTGCCATCAAAAGCATGCTTTTACAGCTCGACCCCCACTCCACCTATACCACTCCTGAAGAAACCAAGGAACTGAATGAACCACTGAACGGAAATTTCGATGGCATAGGTATCCAATTTCAGATGATGGAAGATACGCTGCTGGTCATACAACCTGTCAGCGATGGCCCTTCTGAGCGTGTAGGCATCTTGGCTGGCGATCGCATCATTGCTGTTAACGACACTTCTATCGCGGGAAAGAAATATTCCTCTGACGACATTATCAAACGCTTGCGTGGTCCACGAGGTACCCAAGTGAAACTCACCATCTTGCGCAGAGGACTCAAAGACTTATTGAATTTCAACGTGAAACGTGACAAGATTCCTATCACCAGCCTAGATGCTGTGTATATGGCAGATCCTGGCATCGGCTACATACGCGTCAATAAATTTGCGGCTACAACGGGAGATGAGTTTCACGAGGCCCTCGCTAAGCTTAAGGATCAAGGTATGATAGACCTCATCTTAGACTTGCAAGACAATGGCGGTGGCTATCTGAATGCTGCCATCGATATGGCCAATGAGTTCTTGAATCAGAAAGATTTAATCGTCTATACGGAGGGAAGAGCCTCAAGGCGACAGAACTACTACGCCAAGGGAAACGGTATCTTCCGTGAGGGAAAACTCATCGTTCTAGTGAATGAATACACGGCTTCTGCCAGTGAGATTGTTTCTGGTGCCATACAAGACTGGGATCGTGGTATCATTGTGGGCAGACGCTCGTTTGGCAAAGGCTTGGTGCAACGCCCCATTAACCTTAGTGATGGCTCTATGATACGCCTGACGACAGCACGTTACTATACGCCTACAGGACGCTGTATCCAGAAACCTTACCAGACCAATACTGACGGTACCAAGAGTGACAATGGCAACCAGTCTGACTATAACAAGGAACTGGCTGAGCGCTATCAGCATGGAGAGCTGATGCATGCAGACAGCATCCATCTGCCTGACTCTCTGAAATACAGCACACTGAAACTGCAACGCACTGTCTATGGTGGAGGTGGCATTATGCCCGACTACTTCGTGCCGCTGGATACAACACTCTATACCGACTATCACCGCCAGGTTTCTGCCCAAGGCCTCATCTTGAAGACCTCTACCAATTACATAGAGAACTATCGGAAGGAAATGGCCAAGAAATACAAGGATTTCAACACTTATTACCGTGAATTTGAGGTAGATGAGGAAATCTTAGGCTACATGCGCTCTGAAGCGGAAAAACTGAATATCACGTTCAATCAGGAGCAATACGACTACTCGCTGCCTTACATCAAGTTGCAGTTGAAAGCCCTTATTGCCAGGGATTTATGGGACATGAGCGAATACTATCATGTGATGAACTCCAACAACAAGAGCGTACAAGCAGCTTTGCAGTTGCTTCAATCGAACAACTTCTTATTGAGCCACTTAGTCAGGTAGTAACTGCCAACGGTGCACCCCACGCCAAGAGCTGCCCCTCCAAGCACATCAGTAGGATAATGTACGCCTTCGTACATACGCGAAAGAGCCACGGAGCTTACCCATAAGGCAGAAGGAGCTATCACATACCACTTAGGGTAACGGATACATAGCGAGGTAGCCAGCGCAAAGGCAGAAGCCGTATGTCCAGAAGGGAATGAGGGGTCAGACTCTACGCTATGTGGATGAATCAGGTCTGGATAAGCCTCATAGGGGCGTGTACGATTGACAAGGTACTTCACTCCCATGGCAAAGGCAAAAGTACCCACCACTGATGTCCCAACGAAGAGGGCATCTTGCATCAGCTTTGGATCGTTCTTCTTCCATCCCACAGCCGCCATTACCATAGGTACACCAAGGGCTATATATGGCTCAGTCTTGGAGATAAAGCTACTATAATCATGGATGAAGCTACCTTGCCATCCATTGATATGATGCACCATGTTGGCTTCCCAACCCTGAGCCAACAACGGTATGGCTACCATGAACAAAAGTACCCAAAAGAGAGCAGACCTTTTCATAAACCTTTAATTAATTATAGTAGGCTACAAAGGTAAGAAAAATCTGCGTAAAACAATATTCTACCGCAAAAGTTTGTATGTTCAGGTTTTTTAACTATATTTGCATACTTAATGTGCATATTTATGCGAATTAAATAACAAAAACTATTAATAATTAAATCAAAATCATCATTATGTGGTTAACTAATTCATCTGTAGGAAGGAAAGTGGTGATGAGCGTAACTGGTATCGCCCTTATCCTGTTTCTGACATTTCACTGTGCGATGAACGTTGTTGCCTTGATCTCTCATGAAGGATACAATTGGATCTGCGAGATGCTGGGATCAAACTGGTATGCAGTTGCTGCTACCATCGCTCTGGCTGCACTGTTTGTCATTCACATCATCTACGCTTTCTGGCTGACATGGCAGAACCGCAAAGCACGCGGTACAGAGCGCTATGCCGTAACCGACAAGCCGAAGACTGTGGAATGGGCATCACAAAACATGTTGGTGCTGGGTATTATCGTGGTGCTTGGTATCGTGCTGCACCTCATCAACTTCTGGAGCAAGATGATGCTTCCTGAGCTGATGGGCGTAGAGGATCCACAAGTAGTGGCTCACACTACCGACGGTATCTATCACATCCAGCAAACTTTCTCGAACCCCATCTATGTAGTGCTCTACTTGGTATGGCTCTGCGCCCTCTGGTTCCACCTCACTCACGGATTCTGGAGTGCCCTGCAGACTATCGGTTGGAACAACCGCCTCTGGTTGGATCGCTGGAAATGCATCGGCAATTGGTACACTACCATCATCGTAGGTCTCTTCGCTTTGGTAGTCATCGTATTCTTCATTCAGTCACTTATTAAATAAGGTCTGGAAAATACGGAAACTTGAACTATTAACTGACTAAATTGTAATTTTATTATGACTAAGATAGATTCTAAAATTCCTGAGGGACCGGTGGCTGAAAAATGGACCAACTATAAAGCCCACCAGAAATTAGTTAACCCTGCTAATAAGCGTCGCCTTGACATCATCGTAGTAGGTACTGGCTTGGCCGGTGCTTCTGCTGCTGCATCATTAGGTGAAATGGGATTCAGAGTGCTCAACTTCTGTATCCAGGATTCTCCACGCCGTGCGCACTCTATCGCTGCACAGGGTGGTATCAACGCAGCTAAGAACTACCAGAACGATGGTGACTCTGTATATCGCTTGTTCTATGACACCGTGAAGGGTGGTGACTACCGCGCTCGCGAAGCCAACGTTTATCGTCTGGCAGAGGTGTCAAACAATATTATCGACCAGTGCGTGGCTCAAGGCGTTCCTTTCGCTCGTGAGTATGGCGGTCTGCTGGCCAACCGTTCATTCGGTGGTGCTCAGGTATCACGTACATTCTATGCCCGCGGTCAGACGGGTCAGCAGCTGTTGCTGGGTGCATACTCTGCACTGAGCCGCCAGGTCGCTGCTGGTACTGTGAAGCTCTATACCCGCTACGAGATGCAGGATGTAGTGCTCGTTGACGGTCGTGCCCGCGGTATCATCGCCAAGAACTTGGTAACTGGTAAGTTGGAGCGCTTTGCTGCTCACGCAGTAGTTATTGCTACTGGTGGTTATGGCAATGCTTACTTCCTTTCTACTAACGCAATGGCTTGCAACGTTTCTGCCGCCATGGCTTGCTACCGCAAGGGCGCTTGGTTTGCTAATCCAGCCTTCGTTCAGATTCACCCAACTTGTATCCCTGTTCATGGAGACAAGCAGTCTAAGCTGACGCTGATGTCTGAGTCTCTGCGTAACGATGGTCGTATCTGGGTTCCAAAGCGCTTGGAAGATGCCAAGAAGCTGCAGGAAGGCACACTCAATGGTGCTGACATTCCTGAGGAGCAGCGCGACTACTACCTGGAGCGCCGCTATCCAGCATTCGGTAACCTCGTTCCTCGTGACGTGGCTTCACGTGCTGCCAAGGAGCGTTGCGACAAGGGTTTTGGTGTGAACAATACTGGTCTGGCTGTATTCCTCGATTTCTCTGAGGCTATTGGTCGTCTGGGTATTGACGTTATCCGCCAGCGTTATGGCAACCTCTTCGATATGTACGAGGAAATCACCGATGTAAATCCTGGTGAGGTAGCCAATGAGATCAATGGTGTGAAGTACTACAACCCAATGATGATTTATCCTGCTATCCACTACACCATGGGTGGTATCTGGGTAGACTATGAATTGCAGACCTCAGTGAAGGGTCTCTTCGCTATCGGCGAGTGCAACTTCTCTGACCACGGTGCGAACCGTCTGGGCGCTTCTGCTTTGATGCAGGGCTTGGCAGATGGTTACTTCGTGCTGCCTTACACCATCCAGAACTATCTGGCCGACCAAATCACCGTTCCACGCTTCTCTACCGACCTGCCAGAGTTTGCAGAAACAGAGAAGGCCGTTCAAGCTAAGATCGACCGTCTGATGAATATCCACGGTAAGAGCTCTGTAGATTCTATACATAAGGAACTGGGTCACATCATGTGGGAATATGTTGGTATGGGTCGTACTGAAGAAGGTCTGAAGATCGGCTTGAAGAAACTGGATGAGATTCGCAAGAAGTTCGAGACCGACCTGTTCATTCCAGGTTCTAAGGAAGGCATGAACATTGAGCTTGACAAGGCTATCCGTCTGGATGACTTCATCACTATGGGTAAGCTGATCGCTTACGATGCGCTGAACCGTAACGAGAGCTGCGGTGGTCACTTCCGCGAGGAGTACCAGACCGAAGAAGGCGAGGCTAAGCGTGACGATGAGAACTACTTCTATGTAGCATGCTGGGAATACAAGGGCTCTGACGACGTTCAGCCAGAATTGCTGAAGGAGCCATTGGTTTACGAGGCCATCAAGGTACAAACCCGTAACTACAAGAGCTAATCAGGAGGTTGAACATTTAAAGAACAAGAAACTATGGATAAAAATATATCATTTAAACTGAGAGTTTGGCGTCAGAATGGCCCTAAGGAGAAAGGTCACTTTGACGAGTTCCAGATGAAAGACATCCCTGGTGATACCTCTTTGTTGGAGATGCTTGACATCCTCAATGAGATGCTGGTAAGCGAAGGCAAGGAGCCAGTGGTGTTTGACCACGATTGCCGTGAGGGTATCTGCGGTATGTGCTCACTCTACATCAATGGTCATCCACACGGACCAGCTACAGGGGCTACTACCTGCCAGATTTACATGCGCCGTTTCAAGGATGGTGACACTATCACTATCGAGCCTTGGCGTTCTGCAGCATTCCCTGTAATCAAGGACTTGATGGTAGATCGCACTGCTTTCGATAAGATCATGCAGGCGGGTGGTTACGTCAGCGTACGTACAGGTGCCCCACAGGATGCCAACGCCATCCTTATCCCTAAGGATGTGGCAGACGAGGCCATGGATGCTGCTGCTTGCATCGGTTGCGGTGCTTGCGTAGCTGCATGTAAGAATGGTTCTGCTATGCTGTTCGTTTCTTCTAAGGTGACACAGCTCAACCTGCTCCCACAGGGTAAGCCAGAGGCTCTGCGCCGTGCTAAGGCCATGCTGAGCAAGATGGATGAGCTGGGCTTTGGTAACTGTACCAACACCCGTGCTTGTGAAGCTGAGTGCCCAAAGAACGAGTCAATCATCAACATCGCTCACCTGAACCGCGACTTCATCTGGGCTAAGCTGAAAGACTAATCACACCTTATTAATAATTAGGACGCTGCCCTGCAAGGTTTCTTGCAGGGCAGTTTGTTTCAGAGGAGTCTGTAAACACCGCCTACCATCGCACGCACCACCCCTTTCATTTCCAACTGGAAGAGCAGCGTACTCATTTGACTGAAAGGGAGATCAGTGAGCATCACAAGGGCATTCACTTGGAGATCTCCACGTGAGCGAAGCACCTCCACCACTTTAGTTTCTTCTGGTGAAAGATCAGGGAATATCTCACGCTGCACCGCTTGCTGTTTCTTGTCTGGACTTTCCCAACCCATCGCTTTCACGAAATCTTCTGCATTACTGATCAGCGCAGCCTTGTTATCACGAATCAGTTGATTGGTACCCACAGAGGACGCATCTCTCACACGACCAGGCACCGCAAAACAGTCGCGCCCATACCCTATCGCCAAGTCAGCTGTGATGAGTGATCCACCTTTCTCAGCACTCTCCACCACAATGGTGGCATCAGCCATACCTGCCACAATACGATTACGACAGACGAAGTTGAAAGGGTCTGGATTGGTCTCCGATAAGAACTCCGTCAGCAGTCCACCCTCTTGGAGCATCTCGATGGCTGTCTGCCTGTGTTGGTATGGATAGACACGGTCAAGCCCATGAGCAAGAACGCCCACAGTTGGGAGCCCATGCTTAAGTGCTGCTTTATGCGCATGGATATCTATGCCATAGGCCAAACCGCTGACCACCAGCACATCTGGACAAAGCGCAGACAGATCTTGCAGGAAGTCGGCACAGAATTGCTTTCCATAGTCAGTGGCACGACGTGTTCCCACCACTGAAATCACATGCAGCCGATTGAGGTCCGCATGACCCTTGAAGAATAGCACGATGGGCGCATCTTCACATTCACGAAGGCGTGTAGGATAGGCCTCATCCTGCAAAGTCAGGCACGTCAGGTGATTGTTCTCCACAAAGGCCATTTCCTTCACTGCACGCTCGAAAGCCTGCGGAGCGTCCAGTGCTTCCACCACACGGGGCGTAGCCTCAGAAAGAATGTCAGGAATCTCTTTACGATGTTCAAAAACTGCCTGAGCACTGCCCAAAGCATCAATCAAGCGCTTGGCACCACGATGCCCAATGCCAGGGCACTGCGTCAGCGCAATGCTGTAATACGTTTCCATAGTTTTATCGTATTGTTATAAAAAAATTAGTCTAAGTAAGGTGCAAAGATGGGGTCGAACATGGTTGGTTCTGCCAGTCGGCCATTGACCAAGCAAACCACTTCTACCACCCCTTTCAGGCAGATTTTATTGTCCGACTTGCGATAAATATCTTGGTAGAACACATATTTGATACCCTCACGCTTCAGTGCCAGTTTACTGATAAACGCATCGCCTCCACGCAGTGGGGTCTTGAAACTCAGCGTGATACGTGCCACCACAGCATCTACGCCTTGATCATGAAACTGTGAGAAGCTGGGAGCGCCAGTAGAGAGCAGAAACTCATGACGAGTATGCTCCAGATAATGCTGATAGTTGGCATTGTTCACAATGCCTTGAATGTCGCACTCATAGTCGCGTGCTTTCATTTCGAGTTCGTACACGTAGTTCATTATACTAATCCTTTAAATTCCAGTAATTCTTTGGTTGAAACCAACTTATAGAGCTTATCGCTGGGTCTGATTTTCTCCATCTTCACAGAGAAATGCTCTCCCTTGTGGACTGTCTGCACAGGTTTCAGTTCCACACGCGCTTCTTCCAGTGTGAGGAACACAGCTCCCGTTGTAGGGCCTGTGACCAACAGCTTATCACCTACGCTCACTTCTGCAGCCTCCACCAGAAACTCTGCTACGCCAAGATTTGAGAAGTACTTCACGCCCTTACCAACATAGATCTTGCGCTCCGTAGCTGCAGATCCATAGTTCTTGGTCCACTCTCCTAAGCGCTGTCCTAAGTAGTAGCCATCCCAGAAACCACGATTGAACACAGCTTTCAGTTGTTCATCCCAAGCCTGTATCTTAGCGTCTGTGAACGTACCTTCCAGCACAGAGGCCAATGCCTCCTTGTAGCATTGCGCCACCACCCTGACATACTCAGCACCACGGGCGCGGCCCTCAATCTTAAAGACCCTCACACCCGCATCTATCATCTTATTCATGAAGTGGATGGTCTTCAGGTCTTTAGGCGACATGATGTACTTGTTGTCTATCAAGAGCTCATCGCCCGTCTCACTATCCGTGACCACATAGCTCCTACGACAGATCTGCCTGCATTCGCCCCGATTGGCACTCTTCCCACTCTCATGGAGCGACATGTAGCACTTGCCCGATACGGCCATGCAGAGTGCTCCATGACAGAACATCTCTATGCGCACCTGCTTCCCGCTGGGGCCACAGATATTCTCTTCTACGATGTGTCGATGGATTTCTGCCACCTGATTGAGATTCAGCTCACGCGCCAGCACCACCACATCGGCAAACTGTGCATAGAAACGCAGGGCTTCCACATTGCTGATGTTCAGCTGTGTGCTCAGGTGCACCTCCTGCCCTATCTGACGTGCATAGCACAGCACAGCCACATCCGAGGCTATCACAGCAGAGATGCCCGCCTCCTTGGCCGCATCCACTATCTGGTGCATCTGGTCCATATCACCATCATAGATGATGGTGTTCACAGTGAGGTAGCTCTTCATGTCGTGTTCTGCACAGATCTGTGCTATTTCCTTCAGGTCGTCTATCGTGAATGGATTGGCCGAGTGAGAGCGCATGTTGAGCGTTCCGATGCCAAAGTACACCGAATCGGCTCCTGCCTGTATAGCAGCAGCCAACGCATCGCGCGACCCCACTGGCGCCATGATTTCAAAGTCTCTGAGCTTCATAACTACTTTTTAAAATGCAAAAATGCAAAAATGCAAAAATGCAAAAATGCAAAGATGCAAAGATGGTGCAAAGGTAAATATTTTTCATTACTTTTGTAGCCTAAATCCGAAAGAAATGAAGATATCCCACATAGACTTGGGCGATAAGCCTGTTTTCTTGGCTCCTATGGAAGATGTCACCGACCCTGCTTTCCGCATGATGTGCAAGCATTTCGGTGCCGATATGGTCTATACGGAGTTTGTCTCTGCCGATGCTCTGATACGCTCCATTGGTGCCACCATGCGCAAGCTCAACATCAGTGAGGCTGAGCGCCCTGTGGCCATCCAGATCTATGGAAAGGACAAGGAGGCCATGGTGGAGGCTGCCAAGATTGTTGAGGAGGCTAAGCCTGATATCATCGATCTCAACTTTGGCTGCCCTGTGAAGAAGGTGGCCATCAAAGGGGCTGGGGCTGGCTTGCTGAGGGATATCCCTAAGATGCTGGAAATCACGCGCAGCGTGGTGCAGGCAGTGAAGACACCTGTCACAGTGAAGACCCGCTTAGGATGGGATCACGAACATCTGATTATTGAGGAACTGGCGGAGCAGCTGCAAGACTGTGGCATCCAAGCGCTGACCATCCACGGACGTACGCGTGCGCAGATGTACACGGGTGAGGCCGACTGGACGCTCATCGGACGCGTGAAGCAGAATCCTCGCATCCACATCCCCATCATAGGCAATGGCGACATCACCACCCCAGAGCGTGCTGCAGAGTGCTTCGAACGCTATGGCGTAGATGCCATCATGATAGGACGCGCCAGCTTCGGACGGCCTTGGATCTTCCGTGAGGTGAAGCATTACCTTCAGACAGGCGAAACTATGCCCCCACTTTCAGCCAAGGAGAAATTGGATATCCTGAAGAAAGAGGTTGAGGAGAGCATCGCCATGCTCGATGAGCGCAGGGGCATCCTGCACATCCGTCGCCATCTGGCAGCTACCCCACTCTTCAAGGGCATCCCTAACTTCAGAGAGACGCGCATCGCCATGCTGCGCGCCGCTACCCAAGCCGAACTTTTCCAGATTCTGGACAGCATCGACCTTGAGATGATAGAACAACTATCGTAACTACTTTCGACTGAAGAACCTGCGATACATCCACGACGTGAAGGCGTAGATCAAGAAGGCAGAGATGAAACCTGCCAAAGCATCGATGAGGTAGTGCGCCTGGATATACACCGTTGCCACACACAGCAGCACATAGAAGGGGAACAAGAACCCAAACAGCCTCTTGCTGCCCCTGAAAGCCATGAACATCAGTATGGTAGAGATGCCCACATGCGAACTTGGGAAGGCTGCTGTAGGCCGTTCGCCCACCTCCTGAGAGCCTTCCACCAGATTGTAGAAGAAGCCTTGATCATAGTCGGGCCCTGGCAGCAGCTCTCGATGGGTATTGAAGTAGTCGCCCAAAGCAGGGAACACCCCATCAAGCACATTCTGCTCGCCAATGGCAGGGTAATAGTATTGCGGGCCTGCTACAGGCAGCAGGATGAAAATCACATAGTACACGAAGAACGAACCTGCCAAGACGAAGGTCCACTTCTGGAACAGGTCGTACCTGCGGATGAAGTACCACAGCGCCACAGCTGCTATCATCGGATAATAGGAGAAATAGCCCAAGTTCAGCGGCTCACTGATCCACATCTGCGGATAGTTGCGACAGAACAGCAAGGCTGGCTGACAGCCAAAGAGCCATTGCTCCGCAGAGGCAAACAGATGATCCAGATTGGGCAAGTGGCGATTGAACTCATAGGTGTCTGGGTACCAATAGGAAAGCAAAGCCAACTGATAGCCACAGCGCAGGAAGGTGATCAGTTTGCAGGGATAGCAGCGATATATCGCTATCAGTGCCACCATGCCTGCCACGATGTAAAACCTCTCCAACAACATCTCAGCAGGATGATCCATCTTACCCCAGAAAATCAGCAAGAACAAGGTGGTCAGCGCAGTGTAGACCATTGCGACAACCTCCACAGGGAACAGTCCCCAAGGTTTCTCAGCCTCTTGTCTTTTCAGCAAGTCTATAGCCATCCTTCCTCCTTATACCACGCTATGGTTTCATGCACCCCACGCTCCAGTTGGTAGTGCGGCTTGTAGCCCAGTTCCTGCTCTGCAGGCGTGATGTCACATCGCCAGTTGCGTTGCTTCATGATCTTATACTTATCCGTATTCAGGGTACTGGTGGTGTGCCACAGCTTGGCCCAAGCCTCTGCCGCCACAGATACCACTTTCAGCACCCACAGCGGACTCTTGATGCGCAGCACCCACGGATGTCCCAGTTCCTTGATGATATAGTCGGAAAACGCACGACTCTGATACACCTCGCCATCGCTGAGGAAGTAGCTGCGTCTCAGCGCCCCTTTCTCTATGGCCAGGAACACCGCCTGCACCACATCCTTCACATAGACGAAGGTGATATCCTGTCGCTTGTATCCCACGGAGAAATCCGTATGTGCCTTTATCGACTTTGCCATCAGGAAGTAGTCCTTCTCACGCGGGCCGTACACCCCCGTGGGGCGCAGTATCACGAAGGGGAATCCCTCTTGCCCCTGCAGGTAGCGTTCCGCCTTCAGCTTGCTCACGCCATAGGCCGTGTTTGGCTGTGGCTCATCGGCTTCGCAGATAGGCGCATACGTATCCTCATGGATAGGGCCGAAGATGCTCAGTGAGCTCAGATACACGAAGGTCTTCGGCACCATGTCCAGCTGCTGCAGTGCCTCCACGAAGTGCCGCGTATGCTGGTGGTTCACCCGCTCAAAGTCGGCCTTATCTGCGCACTTGGTCACCCCCGCACAGTGCACTATCTGGTCGAACTTCCCATGCTGCGCCACATGTGCCTGCAGCTGCTGCCTCAGCACCTCAGGGTGCGCATAGTCCAGTTCGATGAAGCAGATAGACGCATCCTTCAGGTAGCGCTTGCTGCTGCTCAGCCTCATGCCTGCCCATACAGCATAGCCCCTGCGCACAGCCTCCTCCGTGATGAAGCTGCCTATGAAGCCACTGGCCCCTGTGATCAGAATGCGTTCCATATTCATTTCTCCGAATTTAGGCGCAAAGATAGTGCAAACTTTTCTACTTTCCACATTTTTTTGGCTTTGTAACTGCTTTTTAATGTGTAAAAGACGACAAAATTCCAGAAATAATCCTATCTTTGCTCTAAACTAATACCTACGCTTATGTCAAAAGGAAATGATAAGAAAGCCGGAAAGCGCATGAACAAGCGCGAACTCACCGCCCTGATCCTCCACTTCTTCGAGGATAAAGTCACAGAAAGTGTTTCCCTGAAGCAGATCTTCGAGCGCCTGCATCTCACCACCCATCCGCTGAAGATGCTCTGCGTGGAGATACTGGAAGAGTTGGTGGAAGACAACTACCTCACGGAGGTGGAGCACAAGCGCTACAAGCTCAGCTCCTACAGCGTGGAGATGACTGGCGTTTTCCAGCGTAAGAGCAACGGCAAGAACTGGTTCCTCCCCGAAGATGGCGGAGAGCCTATCCGCATAGCAGAGCGCAACAGCATGCATGCCCTCAATGGCGACAAGGTGCGCATAGCCTTCTACGCCAAGCGTCATGGACGCTCGCCCGAAGGTGAGGTGGTGGAGATCCTGGAGCAGGCCAATGCCAACTTCGTGGGTACGCTCGATGTGAACAAGAACTACGCCTTCCTCCTCAGTGAGGACAAGAACCTGGCCAATGATATCTTCATCCCGAAGGACAAGCTCAAAGGAGCCAAGAACGGCGACAAGGTGGTGGTGCGCATCACTGAGTGGCCTGATAAGGCGCGCAATCCTATGGGTGAGGTGGTAGATGTGCTGGGGCGCTCTGGCGAGAACAATGCCGAGATGCATGCCATCCTGGCGGAGTTTGGCTTGCCCTACAAGTACCCTGAGGCTGTGGAGAAGGCAGCCGACTTCATCCAGCCTGGCATCACGCCCGATGAGATAGCCCGTCGTGAGGACTTCCGCTCTGTGCTCACCTTCACCATCGACCCTAAGGATGCCAAGGACTTCGATGATGCCTTGTCACTCCGCCGACTGGACAATGGCCTTTGGGAAGTGGGCGTACACATCGCCGATGTGACCCACTACGTCAAGGAACGCACCATCATAGACAAAGAGGCCTACAAGCGTGCCACCTCTGTCTATCTGGTAGACCGCACCATCCCCATGCTGCCAGAGCAGCTTTGCAACAACCTCTGCTCCCTGCGCCCCAATGAGGAGAAGCTCACCTACAGCGTCATCTTCCACATCGATGATCGTGGCGAGGTGAAGAAGTCGCGCATCGCCCATACCGTCATCTGCTCCGATCGTCGTTTCAACTACGATGAGGTGCAGGCCATCCTCGAAGCCAAGCAAGGCGAGCTGGCAGAAGAGCTCATGACGCTCGACCGCCTGGCTAAGGTGCAGCGTGAGAAGCGTTTCAAGAACGGAGCCATCAACTTCGACAGTGTGGAGGTGAAGTTCGACCTCGATGAGCAGGGACGTCCCGTGGGCGTGTACTACAAGCAGAGCAACGATGCCACCCAACTCATTGAGGAATTCATGCTGCTGGCCAATCGCACGGTGGCAGAAGCCATTGGGCGTGTGCCTAAGGGCAAGAAAGCCAAAGTATTCCCCTACCGCATCCACGACCTGCCCGATCCAGATAAGTTGGCCAACCTCTCGCAGTTCATCTCCAAGTGGGGCTACAAGCTGCGCTCCACAGGCAGCCGTGACACCGTGGCGAAGAGCATCAACACCATGCTGAGCGATGTGCGTGGCCAAAAGGAGCAGACATTGATAGAGAACATCACGATGCGTGCCATGGCCAAGGCCCGCTACTCCGTCTATAACATTGGGCACTACGGCTTGGCGCTCGACTACTACACCCACTTCACGTCGCCTATCCGTCGCTACCCAGACATGATGGTGCATCGCCTCCTCACCCGCTACTTGGAAGAAGACAAGCGCACCGTGTCTGAGCAGACCTATGAGAACTACTGCGAGCACTGCAGCGACATGGAGCAGACGGCTGCCAATGCCGAGCGTGCCTCTACGAAGTACAAGCAGGTGGAGTTCATGAAGGCGCATCTGGGGCAGGAGTTCGATGGCGTCATCAGCGGCATCACGGAGTGGGGCCTCTACGTAGAGCTGAACGACAACAAGTGCGAGGGCATGATCTCCATACGCGACCTGGACAACGACTACTACGAGTTCGATGAGAAGAACTACTGTCTGCGTGGCCGCCGCAAGCAGCACGTCTACCAGCTGGGCGACCCACTGCGCATCAAGGTGGCACGTGCCAATCTGGAGAAGCGACAGCTCGACTTTGTGCTGGCGGAAGACTGAAAACATCTGCCATACCTTACATAGCCCATGCATTTCAAGTCTATTCGCATGTAGGATGTATGTAAGATATGGCAGATTTTATGCATTTTTGGAAAAAAATCCACAAATTCGGCTTTCCTATAGAATATTTTACTACTTTTGCTTTAAAAAGCGTAAGAATATGGAAAAAAATACACTATTGAGCCATGAAATTATAATGGCTTCTTCTGACAAGACGACAAACAATTTCATTGCTAAAATGAAAAAGGAGGGGCACCTTGTTAAGATAGCTCCAAAGATATATACAACAAATCTCAACGATACCCCTGAAAATATCATCCTCAGAAATCTCTTCTTCATTCTTGGAGAATTATACCCCAGCGCTGTCATGAGCCATAGAAGTGCATTCGAATGTCGCCCTACAAATGATGGACATATTTTCCTAACCTATCTTTATTCCAAAAAAGTATCATTGCCCGGCATTACTATTCATCTGCTCGAAGGCCAGAAAGCTCTTTCAAACGACTACCCTTTCATGGGACTGCACATGTCAAGCAGTGCAAGGGCCTATCTTGAGAATCTTCAGCCCGCTTACAGTCGAGACGGTATTTCCAAATGCCTACCGCAAAATGTTATTGAAGAGAAACTTGATAAAGTTCTTCAGGTGAATGGTGAAAAAGAACTGAACAGATTGCGCGATACAGCTTGCGAAATTGCAGAGCAACTCAACATGGTTGGTGAGTTCAAGAAATTGGACTCTATCATCGGAGCCATTTTATCAACAAAGCCATCAAAGATTCTTACTTCATCTGTTGCCGAAGCTCGTGCATTAGGAGAGCCGTTCGACAGCCAACGTCTGAAGCTTTTCAGCATCTTAATGGCAGCTCTCAACGAGCATGAATTTGAATACTTACCTGATCCAAACAAGGCAGATGCAGCATATAGTAATTTCGCTTTTTTTGAGAGCTATTTCTCCAACTACATAGAAGGTACAGAATTCGATGTAGAGGATGCCCAACAAATCATCAGAAGTCTAACTCCTATGCCTGCCCGCAGTGCTGATAGTCACGACATATTAGGAACATACTTTATTGTTTCTAACCGAAAAGAGATGTCTGAAACCCCATCTACACCAGACCATTTGCTAGATATCCTTCAGAAGCGTCACCGCATAATGATGTCAGCTCGTCCAGAGGCTAATCCTGGCATGTTTAAGACCCAGAACAACCGTGCAGGAGAGACTCATTTCGTAGATTTCCGACAAGTACGTGGGACACTAAAAAAAGGATTTGAAATCTATAGTGCTTTACGACACCCATTTGCCCGCGCCCTTTTTATGCTTTTTATGATAAGTGAAGTCCATCCGTTCTCTGATGGCAACGGGCGTATTTCCCGTATTATGATGAATGCAGAACTGACAGCTGCCGGACAATCGAAGATAATCATCCCCACGGTGTTCCGTTCAGATTATCTCAGCGCACTACGCCAACTAACGCGTAAGGATAATCCTGAAAAACTAATCCATGCCATACAGCGTGTACGCCAGTTTAGCTTCAACCTGCGTGGAGATAGCTTTGAAGAAATGCGCGACTATCTGGAACGATGTAACGCATTCAAGGAAGAGGATGAGTATATACTTAGATTTTAATCGACCACACACGGCTTTATGACTACACCCCTATTCTTTACCAAAAGTCTGCCTTATTTTCAGTAACACTTGGTGCATCTTTGGGCAAATAGATGCCTGTTCTTTCTGCTCAGTCATCGCTATGACTGAGGTCATTCTCCGTTTCGCCTAAGGTCAGTCATGGTTAAGACGAAGCTCAGTCATCACCGTGACTGAGCACACGGATTAACTATCTTTTTTACAAGAGATGCCCCATCATAGGAATGAAATATGCCGAAAACACCTCACACCTCACCTTTTCTTTGTTATCGTATGATTTACATACTTTCAAAAGGGTGAGGTGTTTTAGCGGGAAATCATCTGTGTTTTTATTGCTGAGAATTAAAAAATAGACTTCACACTTCACGCTCGCTTAGATATAGTATATTTTTCAATCGTTTTCTAAGGATGATTCCCATCAGAGACTTCACGAGACTTCACACAGATTTCACATAGGAAAGCGTGAAGTCTGTGTGAAGTCTTGTGAAGTCTCATTGATAGTTTTCACGCCATAACTACAAGATATACAGAAGTTTAGAATATCTCTGTGAAGTCTCAGGCTTAAAATAAAATTTATGCTGTAACATACTCTTATTTGCTAACATCAGAAACTACTTATTTTTGTAGTCATTATTGCTTATGAACATTCTTGATAATCAGTTAAATAAAGCCTCAAAGGATTGCTCTCCTACAAACCAAAATGCTCCACCCATGAAATACCCAGTTAATAATTGTATGGTTGAACCACTTACCAATGACTCGGAATGAACATAAAATACATCTCCAAGATGATAATTATCTAAGATGTACTCTTCAACTTTCTGGTTTTCCTCATTGAAAATCCAAAATCCTAATGTCCGACCGTCAAAGGCATATTCAATTTCCTCCTGCCTATAGTTTTTGCCGAAGACGAGTTTCATGACATAGCAACCTGATCCTAATGAATACACCACTTTTAATCGAGCAGGTGGGGCACTAGCATCAAATTTTCCAGATATAGAAACATTACCATCACGTCTGTCTCTACCCTTCTCTCCTCGATTCTCATCGCTGGTTGTGTCTTGTTTTCCAGATGGCATCAGTGGTCTAATCCCACGAAGCTCTTCTATCATGCCCTCGTTATTATTTATCAGTAGAGGGTTATTTGTTGCAAGAACTTCCTCATCCAATTATCATAAAACCAGAGAGAATCTGATCTAATTATTGCAATAACCTATTAAGTTTAACTTTCCAAAAAGTGATAACCTTTTTCAGTTGAGGACATGTTCATTACATTTTTTAGCAATAGAACAGATAGTGAAATGAAAATTTAGGGAATTCTATATTGAAAATTTTAGGAATTATACGACTCCTAGGTTGATAGATTCCTTTTGGTACTGACTTCCGTGGGAGGTGCTTACAGACGTGATGACGGGGTATATGTGGCTCCCATTAATCTGCTTAGACCGTGATATATCTCTGGCATACATACCATCAGATGCACAGGATTCTGACAAACAGCACATAATGAAATCCCTAGGGTATCTTCAGCGCCCAAGCTATGACCGCCACTTCGAGGAGTATGAGAAGTGAAATAGCCAGATGCCTCCCCTCTGCCATCCGCTTCCTCAAGAGTGAAGGCTATGAATTCAAGACCATAGAATGATGTACGTAAAACATCTTCCACATCTTCCATCTTCCACTGAGGCATATAAATCATGCCTTATCTCGTGGAAGATGTGTGGAAGATGTGGAAGATGATGCCCATAATGGGTGATTTTCGCGTGCATTCGTGCACAAAATGCTCCATTTTGCAGCCTTGCCATGCAGCAGAATACAGTTGTTATCATTGAATCATAATACGATTACGTAGTAAGCGTAAAGATTTTACGTCGGCAGCATAAAGGTTTTACGCCCGTTGCGTAATACTTTTACGCAAGCTACGTAATGGAGCATAATAGATAATACATAAGAATCATGCCGTGGAGTATGTGGATTGACCATCACTCCTTAGAGTCTGACAGCTGTGCTCTCCCCTTCAGGTACTCATAGCCAAAGCGACAGCGGAGGCAGTCGTGGCGGTCGCAGTACTGCTTCTTGAGCTGGATGAGCGCCTGACTATCGGCGGCACACTCCACAGTGAGTCCGCACTGCTGCCACATCTTTATGATGTGATTCTGCTCGGCTTTGAGGTGCTCCAAGAATGTGGTGGCACGCTCGCAATGCCCCTCACTGCCTCGATGCATGCCATAGGCGTAGAGCATGGGGATCACGGTATTGATGAGGATGAGGTTCAGGGAGTTGGGACCCATGCGCTTATCGCTTGAGGGCGACAAGACGTTGAATAGGTAGTGCGTGCGCCAATAGCCATCGGCCTTGGTTTGCAGCAGACGGAGGGCATCCACTTCACTCTGGGCCTCCATCAAGCGGGAGAACAGGGCATCGGAATGGTGATAGAGGTAGGCCAACTGTGCGATGCGTACATGCGGGAAATTGCCAGGACGCAGCCTCAGCATGCGCCATGTGGAGGCATCCATAGGGGTAGCAAGGCCGAACTTATGCTGCAGATAGCGATACTCACGCTGCAACTTCAGGTAATAATCATCGGCCTCCTTGACTGTTTCTTCCAGCAATCCTGCCTGCCCGAAGAAGAAGGCTTCTATCTGGAAAAGGTCGTTGCGATGCTTCGCCATCGCCCTGAAATCGAGCCTCCCTGCCCAAAGTTCGAAGGCATCGCCATTGAGTCCGAAGCCATAGTTGCGTGCCAAGGTGGTGAAGAGACAGGCTTCCCAATCGCCCTCGCTGCGCTGCAAGCGCGCCATGATGAGCTCTGCCCTCTGCTGGAAACGCTCTACCTGCAAGGCACTGAGCCACGAATGCACAGTGAGCGTGGAAAGCGTAGGGATGATCTCGTAGCAGGGGGGATAGTAATCGGCTGTCTTCAGCGCATCATAACGCTGGGCAATGGCATCAGGGCAGTGCATCACCACTTGTGGCAGTGGCTCGCCATCGGGACGACAGACTTCTGCATCGGCTTCTTCTACCACATGGAGGATGACATTGTCATACATCGGGTTGGTCTGGTGGCCATGCGCATACCAATCCCTGGCATGGGTATGTATCTCCACATTGCCCACCCAGAGCACACCGTCTATCTTCAGCTTGGCGTTGAAGAAATCGGGCCCCGCATTCCTATTGGGGAGTCCGGGATCTATCACTTCTACCTGCTGATGCTTCGTTGTGAAAAGAGGCACCTGGCCATAAAGCCTGTGCCTCCAAACATAGTGTAACAATTGTTCCATTGTTATCGTGTTTTATTAAAATAAATTGATTATCTGAAATGGGGATTACTTTTTGCCTTTCTTATCCTTCTCCCAAACGTCGGCTCCAGCATCGTCGTGAATGAAGAACTGCTTCCAGTCATCCTTGCGCCCACGGGCCTTGGTGTAGCCTCGCTCTTCACGACTAGGCTTGGCTTTCTTCTCACGAGCAGGCTTTTCGGGCTGGCGCTGGCGCCCACGACGACCGCCTTCTGGCTCTGCATGCCTGCGTTCACCTGAAGGACGAGAACCCTTGCCCTTGCGAGGGGCTGTAGCACCGCTGTCGTTGGTCAACTCTACGTTCACCTTGCGCCCCTTGAAGGTGGCACCCGACATATAGCGTGCCACATCGGCACCCCGCTCCTCTTCTACCTCGAAGAAGGAGAAGTTCTGCATCAGGTCTATCTTACCCATCACCACACGCCCATGCACGTTCTTATTCAGTAAGGTCATGAGGTCTTTAGGGGTGAAGCCATCGGTCTTACCCAAGTTGATGAAAAGACGGGCGTAGCCAGGTTCTGCCACACGTGAGCGTGGAGTGCCTTTCTTGCCTTCCTTGACGGGCTTCTCTTTGCGCTTGGGTTTCTCCGTGCTCACCACCTCTATCTCAGGACGATTGTGGTAGTAATCCAAGAAACGATTGAACTCCAAAGACACCATGCGCTTGATGAGCTCTTCCTTGTCGAGCCAATCGAGCTTGCGATAGACATCGGGCATAAAGTCGGCAATATCCTCCTCATTGACATGCACTTTCTCCAGCTGATCAATCACCTTCATGAGTTGCTTCTCGCAAATCTGCTTACCAGTAGGCATGGTGCCCTGCTTAAACTCATGCCCGATGACGCGCTCGATGTTGCGCTGCTTGGTCTTCTCACGCAGGTTCATGATGGCGATGCTGGTACCCGTCTTTCCTGCACGGCCCGTACGACCGCTGCGATGGGTGTAGTACTCGATATCGTCAGGCAAGCCATAGTTGATGACATGCGTCAGGTCATCTACATCCAAACCACGCGCTGCCACATCAGTAGCCACAAGCAGTTGGAGATGGCGATTGCGGAACTTCTGCATCACCAAGTCGCGTGCAGCTTGTGAAAGGTCACCATGCAGGGCATCGGCATTGTAGCCATCCTGCATCAACTTATCGGCAATCTCCTGCGTCTCCATGCGGGTGCGGCAGAAGATGATGGCGTAGATATCTGGGTAGTAGTCCACGATGCGCTTCAGGGCCTCGTACTTATCCTTGGCATGCACGCAATAGGCCACATGGTTCACGCTATGGGTGCTCTCGTTGCGCTTACCGATGGTGATTTCCTTGGCATCATGCAGGTAGGTCTTGGCTATCTTCTCTATCTCTTTGCTCATGGTAGCACTGAACATCAGCGTGTTGCGCTCTTGTGGCACATCAGCAAGGATGGCATTCAGATCTTCAGAGAAACCCATATCGAGCATCTCGTCTGCCTCATCCATCACCACATTTTGTACGGTTTGCAAAGAGACGGCACCGCGATGCATAAGATCCAGCAATCGGCCAGGGGTAGCCACGATGATCTGCACACCACGCTTGAGGGCGCGAATCTGACTCTCTATGGAAGAACCACCATACACAGGGATGATGTGCATGTCGTCTACGTACTTGGAGTAGTCGCTAAGGTCGGCAGCTATCTGGAGACAGAGCTCACGGGTAGGACAGATGACAAGCGACTGTGGGATGCGCTGGCTCACATCGGTCTTCTGAATGATAGGTAATCCGAAAGCGGCGGTCTTGCCTGTACCCGTCTGTGCCAAAGCTATCACATCATTATTATCGCCCAGTAAGTAAGGAATCACTTCTTCTTGCACAGGCATAGGAGCCACGAAACCCAGCTCCTCAATGGCGCGGCGGATGTCTGCCGAAACGCCCAACTCTTCAAATGTCTTCATTCAGTAAAATCAATAAAAATTGTAAATTGAGGTGCAAAGTTACGCATAATTTATCGATTTTCAGCACCATGCCCACTTTTTCGGCAAAAAATAAGGGTGTTTTTAGAAAAAAATTGTACTTTCGTAGATTAATAAATACGTATTAACCTTAAATTGTTATGAAAAGAAGTTTTACCTTAATCGCCATGGGCCTGGCGCTCTGCACCTCTGCCCTGGCACAATGGAAGCCTGCTGGCGACAAGATTATGACGCAGTGGGCTTCAGAAGTTGATCCTCAAAACGTATGGCCTGAATATCCACGCCCTATCATGGAACGCACTGACTGGAAGAACCTGAATGGACTTTGGAACTATGCCATCGCGGATAAGGGTTTGCAGGCTCCTACGACTTACGATGGTAAGATATTGGTGCCCTTTGCGGTGGAATCGGCCCTTTCTGGCGTGGGAAAGACGGTGACACAAGACCAAGAGTTGTGGTACAACCGCACCTTCGACATCCCTAAAGCCTGGACGGGCAAGCGAATACTTCTGCACTTCGGCGCAGTGGATTGGAAAACCGATGTTTGGGTGAACGGAATGAATGTAGGCGGACATGTGGGTGGCTATCAGTCTTTCAGCTTCGACATCACAGATGCGCTGAAGGCAGGCAGCAACGAGCTGACACTGCGTGTGTGGGATCCTACGGACAAGGGGTATCAGCCTCATGGCAAGCAGGTGGCAGAACCTAACAGCATCTGGTACACGGCTGTGACGGGCATCTGGCAGACGGTGTGGCTGGAGCCTGTAAATGAGGTGCACATCGCAGCCCTGAAGACGACACCTGACATTGACGCGCGCCAACTCTGCATCGAGGTGCAGACGGAGGAGGTTTCTACACGAGGCCTGCAAGTGGAAGCTACGGTATTCGACGGCAATCGTCAGGTGGCGAAGAGTGGTGCCATCAACGGGCAGCCTATCAAGGTGCAGATGCCTGCAGACATGAAGCTGTGGACACCTGATACGCCTAATCTCTATACAGTGAAGGTGCGCCTGCTGAAGAATGGCAAGGAGGTGGATGCCGTGAGCAGTTATGCTGCTATGCGTAAGATTTCAGTGAATAAGGACGAGCATGGCATCTGGCGCATGCAACTGAACAATAAGGATCAGTTCCAGATGGGTCCGCTTGATCAAGGTTGGTGGCCTGACGGACTTTACACAGCGCCAAGTGACGAGGCATTGGCATACGACCTGAAGAAAACCAAGGACTTGGGCTTCAACATGATCCGTAAGCACGTGAAGGTGGAGATGGACCGCTGGTACTACCACTGCGACCAAATGGGTATCCTCGTTTGGCAAGATATGCCAAGTGGCGACAGCGGCCCAAGATGGCAGAATCACTACTTCACGGGGGTGGAGTTCCAGCGCAGTGCGGAGTCTGAAGCCAACTACCGCCGTGAATGGAAAGAGATTATCGATGCGCTCTACAGCCATCCTTGCATTGTGGTTTGGGTACCTTTCAACGAGGCATGGGGACAGTTCAAGACTGAGGAAATCACCGAGTGGACCAAGCAGTATGACCCATCCCGTCTGGTGAATCCTGCCAGTGGTGGAAATTTCTACCACACGGGCGACATTCTGGACCTGCACAACTATCCTGCTCCTGCGATGTATCTCTATGATGGCAGTCGCGTGAACGTGCTGGGCGAATATGGCGGCATCGGCTTGGCGCTCGAAGGTCATCTCTGGTTTGCAGATCGCAACTGGGGCTATGTGCAGTTCAAGAGCAGTGAGGAGGTGACAGCAGAATACCTGAAGTATGCTGATCAACTCCTGGAACTGGTGCAGCGCGGCTTCTCGGCAGCTGTCTATACGCAGACCACTGATTGTGAAGGGGAGGTAAACGGCCTGCTGACCTACGATCGCAAGGTGGTGAAGATGAATGAGGCGCAGGTGAGGGCCAAGAACCAACAGCTCTGTCGTAGTTTGAATAAATGATAAAATCTATAGATATGAAAAAGACACTCTTAGTATTGACAGCCTTATGCTTCTTCATCGGAGCACAGGCACAGAAGACTTTCAAGCTCAGTTCTCCTGATGGGAAGCTGACGACAACCATCAGCGTGGGTAATGAACTGACGTATGACATCACACTGAATGGTCAGCAAGTATTGGCTCCTTCCGCTTTGTCAATGAAACTCACTACTGGCGAAGTTTGGGGCGAAAAGCCACGCTTGGCAAGCAACAAGAAGGCGGTGATCAATCGCAGCATCTCTTCACCTTTCTATCGTGAAACTTCGCTGCAGGAGCAGGCCAATGTGCTGACGCTCAACTTCAAGGGCAACTGGAGCGTGGAGTTCCGCGCCTACAACGATGGTATTGCCTATCGCTTTGCCTCTACGAAGAAGGGAACCTACAACATCGAGAGCGAGGATGTGAACTATGTGTTCCCACAGGATTTCACAGCTACTGTGCCTTATGTGAATGCGGGTAAGGACGGCGATTGGGCATCACAGTTTGCCAACTCGTTTGAGAACATCTATACGGAGGCTAAGATTAGCGAGCTGAATCAGGGACACCTGTCGTTCTTGCCTCTGATCGTCGATGCCCAAGTAGCTAAAGTCTGCATCACTGAGGCCAACTTAGAGAATTATCCTGGCCTCTACTTGCGCTCTGATGGCAAGAAACTGGTGGGCATGAATGCGCCTTATCCTAAGCGCATGGAGCAAGGTGGCCACAACCAGTTGGAAATGTTGGTGAAAGAGAGTGAGAACTTCATCGCTAAGATGAATGGGCCTGCTACCTTCCCTTGGCGCATCGCCATCGTTTCTGACGATAAGGGCATCGCTTCTTCTACGCTGAATTACCAACTGGCTGAGCCTTCTCGCGTGGCTGATACGTCTTGGATCAAGCCTGGAAAGGTGGCTTGGGATTGGTGGAATAATTGGAATATCTCTGGTGTGCCTTTCCGCGCTGGTATCAATAACGATACCTATAAATACTACATCGACTTTGCGTCTAAGTATGGCATCGAGTACGTGATTCTGGATGAAGGTTGGGCAGTGAATCTGAAGGCCGACCTTATGCAGGTGGTGCCAGAAATCGATCTCCAAGAACTGGTGAATTATGGCAAGGCGCGTAACGTGGGCATCGTGCTTTGGGCTGGTTATTATGCCTTTGCACGTGATATGGAGAATGTGGTGAAGTACTTTGCAGATATGGGTGTGAAAGGCTTCAAAGTGGACTTCATGAATCGTGATGATCAGATTATGACCAACTTTGTCTATCAAGCTGCTGACCTCTGCGCAAAGTATCACATGTTTGTGGACTTCCACGGCATGTTCAAGCCTGCTGGTCTCAATCGCACCTATCCGAATGTGCTGAATTGCGAGGGTGTGAATGGTTTGGAGCAGCTGAAGTGGAGTCCTAACTCCCACAATATGGTGAAGTATGACACGCAGATTCCGTTCTTGCGCCAAGTGGCTGGTCCTATGGACTATACGCAGGGGGCGATGATCAATGCGACGCGTCGCAACTATCATCCTTCCAATTCAGAGCCAATGAGTCAAGGTACACGCAGCCACCAGTTGGCCCTCTACATGATCTTCGACTCTCCATTCAACATGCTTTGCGACTCTCCAACCAACTATATCCGTGAGGCAGAGAGCACAGAGTTCATCGCCAATGTGCCTACCGTTTGGGATGAAACGCGCATCCTCGATGGCAAGCTTGGGGAGTACATCATCACTGCCCGTCGCAGCGGGAACACGTGGTACATAGGTGGTATCACGGATTGGACGCCACGCGACCTTGAGGTGGATCTCTCCTTCCTCAGTGGCAGCTATAAGGCCGACCTCTTCAAGGATGGCGTGAATGCTGATCGCAAGGCAAGCGACTATGTACGTGAGCAGACTACCTTCAATGGTGGCAAGATGAACATCCACTTGGCACCTGGTGGTGGCTTCGCTTTGAAGCTTACGAAGTAAGATTTTTGTTCAGATAGATACATTTAAGGCAGCTTTCCCACCAAGGAAGGCTGCCTTTTTAGTATGCAAAAGTATCTTAATACCATCAAAAAGCTAACGACTGCAGCCAGAACGCCATGAAGCGGTCGTAAACCTGATAGGTGCTGCCCGACTGGAATACCAATTCTTTGTTTATCAAAGCCTTCAAGGCCGTATTAACGCTGCTTGTACCAGTAAGCTGATAGCGATTGATGAAAGCAGAGGCATTGATGCTATCCACCTTCTTCTCATGGGCAATGGCGCGTAGCAATCTACGTTGGTTCCCAGTGAGCATGCTGTAGATTTGCTGATAACTATCTGTCTCCGAGTGTACTATCTCCGCAATGTACTGGTTTAATATTACTGGCGTGATGGTGGCTACTTGCTGCCCATATAGGCGATTCAATATATATTGCATATACCAAGTGTGCCCCTCCATACGCTCATAAATATCTACAAAAAGAGCTTTCGACAGCGTTTTGCCGCCTTTCTGCATCCACTGCTGGGCAAAATCGTAATAGGTATCCTGTGGCAAAACGCCAAGATTCATCTTCTCCGTGATACGATAGAACGGACGACGGGCAGAGCTGAAAATCTCATTCATCAAGTGCTGCTTACTGCCAGAGAAGATGAAATGCACATGTGGCAAGAACTGGATGTAACTGCGTAGCAGTGCTTCTGTACCCTTCTCTGGATATTCTGTGATTTGCTGAAACTCATCGATAGCGATGAAGCATTCCTTGCCCGATTGTTGCAGATAATCAAAGACTTCCTTGAGTGTATTCTGAGCTTGGGTAGGCTGGAACTCAATGGATGCCTTGGGGCTCCCATCCAGAGGATCAGAAGAGAAAACCAATCGGCAGCTTTTCAAGAATGTAGCAAACGTAGAGAAGGCCTTTTGGCTGAAACTATCCAGCTGTCCCATAATGCTTTGTGCCAATAGTTGCACGAAATCGCTGAGGCAGTTAGTAGAAAAGATGTCAATGTAGAAACAAGCCGTTTCTGGATTCTCTTGCTGGATATGATAAAATGCATTCTTGATAAGCCCCGTCTTTCCCATACGTCGAGGGCTCATCAACGTGACGATTCTACCATTTCGGAGGGCAGAAATCAGCTTCTCAGTCTCTTCCTTACGATCACAGAAGTAGTCTGGATTTACATATCCATACACCAAGAAAGGATTCTCTATCTCTTTCATAATCAACTTATTATTTATTGCGTAAATCACGCAGCGCAAAATGTGCTGCACAAATTACGCAATAATAATTGAGATATGCAAGAGTTATTTTAAAAATCACCAATTATTTCCTTTTTCATTCAGTTTCAGAAATAAATTTATTTCATTCCTGTATATTTAAAAAAAATCATTATATTTGCAAATACTTATTGGCAGCAATGCCGATAAGTGACATTTTGGTAAACGTAAAGCGTTTGAGATATTATCCTGTTTCTGAAATCTGGATCATTTCATTCTCGGGGGTAATAAACAAAAGTGCTCATGTACTTTCGTTTTATTTCAACTTAGTTGTTGGTATATATCGTTAGACGTGGGCTATTATTTATTATTTGAAAATGGGCTGTCCAGAGTTTTCGAAATGGTAGTATCCAATAGTTCCCACGCTTATTTATTAATTGCTGGCTTGGGGAACTTCCAGTAAAATAATACAAATAGCAACTATATGAAAAAGTATTTCAAATTTAGTACTTTTACGATGTCTTTAATTTCTCTATCATTCATCTTTACTGCATGTAATGATGTTATTGAAAATCTTGACGAGAGAGAGGTAATGAGCAAAAGGTTTGAAGAAAGCATTGAGGTAGCGAAGAACCATAGCAATATGGTTGATATCATCATGCAATCTTTAGCACGGACTCGTGCAGATGGAGGGGATTGCCAAGAAGCCTTGAATAACATGTTCTTGGATTATATTAAGGAAAATGATTTAGATGACATTTTTAACACACAAGAAAGTATTGATAGAGTTGTCCATCCAATAGATATTGCTAATGAGATTAATAAAACAATTGGCAATGACTTTGTGGATGACTTAGAACAAATAATTGAAGATATTTCTGATAATGAATCACTTAGAGAATCATTATTAAATCTTCTAATAAGTAATGATAATAATCAGAATATAGATGATATGCTGATAATGGCTGGCATCGCTGTGGATTCATATGATTATTGGAAAAGCCAAGCAGAAACGAGGAGCATTTTATCTATTGCAACTCGAATAGTAAGGGCTGATGTTTTATCTGCTGGTGCTTTTCTTTGCGAATGTGGTGCAGCAGCACTGGTTACAGGAGCCACTCCTCCAGGAGCTGGTTTAGTAGCTTTAACAGCAGGATTTGGCTCTACTTATGAAGCAATAACAATGGCGTATGAATAATAAATAAGTGCAGACTTATGAAAGAATATGTAAATAATGAGAGAAAGAGGATGATATATTATTTATTATCTATAATTATTTTGTTGTTGAGTTTCATAATTGCTATTTTATTTAGAAAAAATGATCTGCTGAGTTTAGTTCTTCTTTCTCTAGGTGCAATAGGAGGACTGATTTTCTTGAGATTAGGATACAAGTATAAGAAAGAAAGTAAGGAGAAGATTGGGTTGCCAATGCTTGTAGGTATATCGGTATTGTTTTTTGTCTTGCTACTCATTCTAACATCACTTCTTGATGTATGGAGCGAATCCCCGTTTATAAGGATTGTGGGGTGTCTTGGGTTGACTTTTATTGGCGCAATGTCTATTTATAAGGGTAGAAGAACCGTAACGTCCCATGATTGATTGCATATCTTAATCTAAAAGCCCCCTGAAGGTTAAAGCTTTCAGGGGACTTATATATTTCATTGCCAGGTTTCATTTTTAGGTTCTCTGCAAGAATCCCTGAAATCGGCATTTTATAATCCCTATTCATTTGATTCATTTCAATGCCTCGTTTAACAGATGCTTAAAAACCTCCTCATTAGGTTTAAATTGCCCATCGGTTATCTGCTGACGACTTTTTTCAGCTCTTTCCATCAATTCTTCAACGGTATATAGCTCTAATGCCTCTTTCTTTTCAGCATATTCAATAAGGTGCTCACCCACCCATCGCATGTTGCTGGGAGTGAGTGTGCCGTATAAGTATTCTAACAAATTGGTCAAAGCAGCTGTACTCATTGCCTGCTTTTCTTTAAAATTGTATTTTCATCTGCAAATATACGAATTATCAGCAAAACCAAAACGATTTTTACCCTCATTAAGCCCCCGAAATGTTAAATCTTTCGTTTGGCACGAAAATAAACTGGAAAACATGATAAAGGTGCCGAATTAAAGCGTACCTTTATTGTGTCAGAAGTGACATCTAATTTTGCACATGTCGTAGAGACTATATCAACATTCCATCTGCAGCATTAATACTTGCGTATATTTCAATCACCTATTCCCTACTGGAAGTAGGTGATTTTCTTATATAACAGCATAATAAGTAAACTTTTACCCCAGCACCACATCAAGCACCATCATGAGGGCGAAGCCAATGGCGAAGCCGATGGTGCCAAGGTTGGAGTGCTCACCCTCGCTGGTTTCTGGAATCAGTTCCTCCACCACCACATACATCATGGCACCAGCAGCAAAGGCCAGCATGTAGGGAAGGATGGGTGTCATGACAGACGCTAAGAGGATGACGATGAGTCCGCCTATAGGCTCCACAATGCCACTGAGACTGCCCAGCATGAAAGAGCGCAGGCGACTGTTGCCTTCTGAACGCATGGGCATCGAGATAATAGCGCCCTCGGGAATGTTCTGGATGGCGATACCAAGCGACATCGCCAAGGCTCCTGCTGTAGAAATACCCAGATCGCTCTGAAGAGCACCTGCCAAAACCACACCCACAGCCATGCCTTCAGGCAGATTATGGATAGTGACTGCCAAAGAGAGCATCGCTGTGCGAGAGAGCTTGGAGCGCGGACCTTCGGGATGATCATCGCCTATGTGAAGGTGAGGCGTGATATAATCAATGAAAAGCAGGAAAAGCATGCCAAGCAGAAAGCCCACAGTGGCAGGAACCACTGCCCCCTTGCCTGCATCGGAAGACATCTCAATGCTGGGGATAAGCAGCGACCACACAGAAGCTGCCACCATCACACCAGAGGCAAAGCCCAGCAATGCCTTCTGCAAGAGCACAGGCATGTCTTTCTTCATGAAGAACACGAAGGCAGAACCCAGCACTGTGCCTAAGAAAGGGATGAGAAGTCCGATAACCAAGCCATTCATACGTCTCAGAGTTTATAGGAAGCAGCAAACTCCCGTGAGATAGAATTATGGTAGCTAAGGCATACCTCTGTGGCCAACATGCGCCCATAGTGGATGATGCGATCCCACTGAGCCTCATCAAGTGTATCTAAATCCTCAATCCCAATACCCTCACGGATCAAGCCATAGATAAGACCAGCGCTGAAATTGTCGCCTGCACCTACCGTACTGACAGGCTCTATAGGGTTGGCTTGGTAGCTTTTCGACAGATTTCGGGTGCGCAGTTCTATCGTTTCCTCACCCTGCGTGTAGATGAAGTTGGGACAATAGAAACCCACTTTTCCTTGATAGACCTTATCGGCACCTTCCATGTCGAAGAGCACCTGAAAGTCTTCCTTGGAGCCACGCACGATACTGGCATACTCTAAGTTCTCCAACACATTGGCGGAGAGTTTCAGCGACTCCCCCTTGTGCGCGATGCGACAATTAGGATCGTAATAGACGATGGCGCCAGCCTTCTTAGCAGCTTCCAGCAGCTCTACATGCTTGTGACGCAGAGCAGGGGTGATGCTGTAATAGGAGGCTATCATCACGATGTCATCTTTCTCCACCTTAGGCAGATCTATGTCGAGGCGCTTTTCGGGCAAGTCCTTGTAGAAGCTGTACTCAGCATCGCTCACATCGTTTAGGAAAGCCAAGTTCACACCCGATTTATAATCGGGATATACTTCTATATAATCTGTAGAGATGCCATTCTCCTGCATAAACTGCAAGGCATGTCGTCCCACATGATCGGCACCCAGTTCACTGATGAATGTCACAGGGATGCCCAGCCTTGCCATAGATACACACGAGTTGAACACAGAGCCCCCATGTTCAGCAGCAGATGGCTTTTCGTTGCGGAAGATGATGTCGAGCACCGACTCTCCGATACCTATTACTTTGCGCATAGTTGTTCTCTTGATTTTTCTCCAAGATAGCCACCGTGATGGCGCTTAGAGTAGTCTTCTATGGTGAATTGTATTTTCTTCATGGTTTCTACCACCAAAATATCACCTATGACGGTCATCATGGTGGTGGAGGTGGTAGGTGTCATGCCCAGCGGACAAACCTCTGGAGGATTGCCTGTAGGCAGGCAGACGTTAGCTTCCTTTGCCAAAGGGCTATCAGGATTGCCCGTGATGACGATGTATTTCAACGCAGGATTCAGGCGATGTGCCAGTTGCGTGAGTTCCACAATCTCACGAGTCTTGCCCGAATTGGAGATAAAGAGCAGCAGGTCGTTTTCCTGAAGGATGCCCAGATCGCCATGCTGTGCCTCACTGGGATGAAGGAATACCGCAGGGGTACCCGTAGAGCAGAAGGTGGTGGCAATGTTCATGGCTATCTGTCCTGCCTTACCCATGCCCGATGTCACTAATTTTCCATGACGATGATGCACATGCTCCACAATCAGATCTACTGCTTTCTCAAAAGCATCTGTCACAGGAAGGTTTAGGATGGCTTCCGCCTCTTTTCTCAGAATATCTTTAATGTTGTCTATCATTTTTCTCAGAATTATGGTTCTATTTGCAAAGATAATGCAAAATTTCCCTTTATCACAATAAGTTTTGTTGTATTTTTGCAGTCCGAAAACAAGTAATGACCTATGAACGCTCAAGAGAAGTTCTACACATATACCCTCTCAAATGGGTTGCGGATTATCCTCCAACCCACTGAAGGACAAGTTTCTTATGCTGGTTTCGCCATCAATGCTGGTACACGTGATGAGCGTCCTGACCAACCAGGCATGGCGCATTTCGTGGAGCACATGCTCTTCAAGGGTACGGAGAGGCGCAAGGCTTGGCACATCCTGAACCGTATGGAGAAGGTAGGGGCCGATCTGGATGCCTATACCAACAAGGAGGAGACGGTGGTCTATTCTGTTTTCCTTCAAGAACATCTGAAAAGGGCTGTTGACCTCATGGCCGACTTGGTGTTTCACTCTACCTTCCCACAGGCAGAGATCGCCAAGGAGACTGATGTCATCATCGGAGAGATACAGTCGTATGAAGATACGCCCAGCGACCTGATCTTCGATGGATTTGAGGACTTGGTGTTCAGTGGTCATGCTTTAGGAAGAGATGTCCTGGGCAATGCAGAGGCACTGAAGCACTATACCACAGCAGATGCCTTGCAGTTTTTCCAGCAGTTCTATGTGCCAGAGAACATGGTGTTCTTCGTCACAGGGAGATACGAACTGAAGCAGGTGGTACGCTACGTGGAGCAGGCTGTCGGTGATGTAAGCAGGGGGCATCTGGATTACCAACGCGTCTCTCCGTCTCTCTATGTGCCATGCACGGAGATTCAGCATCGTGACACGCATCAAGCCCATGTGATGATGGGTGGCAGGGCTTATGACGGGCATAATACGAAGAAGCTGATGCTCTACCTGCTGACCAACCTTCTTGGCGGTCCGGGCATGAACAGCCGCCTGAATCTGGCCCTACGTGAGAAGCGCGGATTGGTCTATGAGGTGGAAGCCAACTCTAATTCCTACACAGATACGGGCACGTTCTCCATCTACTTCGGATGCGATCTGGAGGATGTAGATCGTTGCATCGAACTGGTAAGGCGGGAGCTGAAGAAGCTCTGCGATAAGCCTCTGACCACCTCACAGCTCCAAGCCCTGAAGAAGCAGAGCATGGGGCAGATTGGTGTGGCGCAAGACAATAGGGAAAGCAACGCCCTGGGCATGGCCAAGACCTTCCTGCACTATCAGCGCTTTGTGACGATAGAGGAGGTCTATCAAAGCATGGAGAAAATCACGCCTGCACCCCTCTTGGAAGTGGCCAATGAGATTTTCGGGGAGTCCAACCTCTCCACCTTAATCTATAAGTAGCCCTTAATCGGTATTGGCTTTCTTGAGGCGCTTCACAGCAAACTCCAGTGACTCAGTAGGTTCGATGATGTTATAGTCTTCCCAGAACTTCTCGTCATAGAAGTCCTGCACCTTGTCAGACAGCACCTGGCTCTTGGTGAATGATTCCCTGTATGGGATATTTCCATGTGGAGGAGCATCCTCACGATCGGTCATCACAATCTCCGATACCACCGTGTAATTGGTTGCAAAGAGCTTGCGCTTCCAGTCGCAACTGAACTTCAGCTCTGCACGCACATAGTTCAGGTAATACTTCTCCCCATCTTGTCGATAGGTGACCAGATAATTGGCACTCGTAGGTCTGAAGCGCAGTCCTGCAGGTTTTTTGCGCAGCATGTACTCTGTCACTTTATCCCTGTCGCTCATATCCATAGAGAACTCTATGCGACTGATGGCATGCGTTTTCTGCTCGATGTAGAGCGTACCTTGATAGAGCGGAATATCCTCTATGTTGACCCTTGGCTTGAAGTCGATGGCATAGTGCAACTTATCGTTGATGATTACAAAGTCCTTGAAGTCGTATTGGTAGTAAGTCATATAGTCAAAACCCAGAAGCACGCCTGGAGTCTTCACTACGTCCAGACTATTACCAATGACAGGCCCACCCTCCAGCTTCACGTTCAGTGTATCACTGGCATTCGGACTTACCATCCTACGCCCTTTCTGTACGCGCACTCTGTCTCTGTCCATTTCCTGCGTATAGGGAGTCTTAAAGATATCCACCACAGCTTCGGAGATATTGATATACTTTCGGCGCTTCTGGGCAAATTCCCTGTAGAAAGTCTGATACATACCAGCTTCGAGGCTGTAGTTCTTCTTCACATTATTCATGGCACTCTCTACGATACGACTGGGATAGATAGGCTCCACAATGATTTCATTGAGGGCAATGACACCTGGCGTAAGCAAGATTTCCTGATCTTCCAGATTACGGGTATTCACCGTGATCCTGCGTGTTTGATATCCTAAGTGTGAGAATTCGATGGTAATAGGCAGATTTTCACCTTGCACCTTGATGGTGAACTCGCCATCCGAATTGGTGATGGTACCGATGTGCGTACCTGGCACATAGACATTCACATACTCCAAGGCTCGCTTGTTGTATTCCTGCTTCACGATGCCACTTACCGTAACCACTTGCTGTGCCATCAGGCTTTGGAGGCCGACACACAGTATGATAAGGAAATATAGTATTCTTTTCATGAATGCAATGATTTGAGGTTCGTTATAGGTTTCCTGCGTAAAGATAAATGATATTCTTATTTTTCGCAAGTGCTGCAGGTATTATTTTTTTGCAGGTGCTGCATGCTGAATTCGCAGCCACAGTATTGCTGGTTGTAGAATCCATATTCCTTCAGCAGTTGGTTGCGCCGTTCCTGCAATCCGCCTTTGCGCCAGTTCTGATCCCAGAAGGCGATGCCAGGATATTGTGCTGCTGCCCTGCGCCCTGCCTCGTTGATTTGCTCCAGGCTCTTCCAGCGTGAAGAAGCCAGCGTGGTGGTGAATGCCTCAAAGCCATGCTCCACGCCATACTTGGCGGTTTCCATCAGGCGCAGGGTGAAGCATTGCAGGCAGCGCTTGCCACGCTCGGGTTCCTGTTCCAGACCTACCACCGCCTTGCGCCAACCCTCATAGTCGTAATCGGCATCCACGAAGTCCAATCCTTGTGCCGTCACAAAGCGTATGGCCTCCGCCTTACGGATTTCATATTCCTCACGCGGGTAGATGTTGGGGTTATAATAGAATACGGTGGGACGTATGCCGTTCTGCAGCATGCACTCTATGATTGCTGCAGAGCATGGTGCACAGCAGGAGTGAAGCAAAACCTTCTTTAATGGATAATGGATAATGGATAATGGATAATTGGCCATACTTTTTACTCTAAACTCTAAGCTCTAAGCTCTAAACCCTAAACTCTAAACCCTAAACCCTCCCCAGCACTAGCACGCTCTCTGGGCCCATATTGAAGAGCAGATCCACGATGCTGAGGTTAGGCACGAAGCCCAGTTTCTGCTGGAAGACCTGATAGTAAGGCACGGCCTTGAAGTCCTTATCGTCCTGCCAATCTCGCTTAGGACCGATGCTGTCTCTGAAGTCGGCATCCTCCCGCACGGCGATATAGTCCGTGGTGCGCTCTATCTGCGGCTCTATATCTATCAACTCGCAGATCAGTGCCACCAGTTGCTCGTTGAAGTCCATCAGGTAGTGGAACGACTTCTCATAGAAAGGCCGGAGGTCATCCTTCAGATACTCGAAGTAAGGTGTCTGATTGTAGGCCGATTCCAGCGCATTCCAGTGCAGGTGCCTCCAGTTGCCATGATCAGAGATGCGGATATCCTTCGTCAGGCACTTCAAGGTCTCAGGCTTCTCTATGGGTACCGTCAGCGAGATGGGACCGTTAGGGCCTGCTATCACGCAGCGGTTCCTGTATGTCTGCTTCTGGTAGTTCTCATACTGCTCCACATACACCTTCTCGTACTTCACGAGTTTAGCAAACCACTGCACAGGAGGCAGGTAGGCCGTAGAGAGGCAGGCAGTCATTCCACTTTTTTCCATAGTCTGCTCAGTTGTGTGGTAAACCAGATGCGCGTGGCCTTACCTATGATATGGTCCTCAGGCACGAAGCCGAAGAGCCTTGAATCACTCAGTGTGCTCTCGTTGTCCGTCATCACCCAGTAGTAGTTCTGCGTGAAGTTGCAATGCGGCGTTTCCTTACCGTCGATGTAGAGCTTGCCGTTCCTGACTTCTGCCTGCTGCCCCTCATGCAGCGTCAGCGTATTGCGCATCAGGGTGGCATTCCACGGTCTCACGGGTACCTCGATACCTTTCAAAGGCACCATGATGGGTTGCGCAGGCAACGTATCCTGCAGGTTCACCGCATGGGAGAAATGAAACTCATGATCCATGTAGATCACCTCGCCAGGCATCGCCATCACACGGCCTATCAGCGTCTTCTTCCCATCTTCCACAGAAGGGTCGTGAAATACAATGACGTCTCCGCAGTGGATGCGCCCATAGTTCCACTTATTCACCAAGATGCGCTCACCCCGATGCAAGGCAGGCTCCATGCCCTCGAAAGGCACAGAGTAGGTACCGACAGCAAAAAGGCGGAGCAGCACTGCTATCAGCACTGCAACCACTAACGCTAAGGCTATCTTCACTATCGGTTTCATGACAGCAGGGAGGGTTTACTTGGCGCGCTTGAAGAGGCGGCTAAAGCGTATCTTGCCGTCAAACCAACCATGATCCTTATCCAGCGACAGCCAGATGGTGATAGGCTTGCCCACGATGTGGTCTTCTGGCACGAAGCCCCAGTAGCGTGAGTCTGCCGAGTTATGACGGTTGTCACCCATCATCCAGTAGTAATCCATCTGGAAGGTATATTCATCCGTGCGCTGCCCATTGATGTAGATGCCATCTTCACGCAGCTCCAGCGTGTTGTGCTCATACGCCACGATGCAGCGCTCATAGATAGGCAGGTTCTCCAGCGTCAGCTTCACGGTGCTGCCCTTGGCAGGTATCCAGATAGGACCGTAGTTGTTGCGGTCCCAGTGCTTGTTGCCATTCAGCGGATAGAGATCGCCCGCATAGCTTTCTGGCTCCATGATGATCTTGCTTATCAGCTTGGTGTTAGAGGCCAACTTCTGATACATCTCCTTCGTGAGAGGGAAATGATAGACAGGAGCCAACCTGCCGTTCTGCATACGGGTATTGAAGCCCATCGCCAGCAGATTGTCTTCCCACGTGGCATCGCCCGACATCATCAGGCGGTCGTCCTCACTGATGCCCAGTTCGTCCATCATCTGCGCAGGGATCTCCGTGCCTGTGGTCTGCAAGAAGTAGTTGAACTGCATTTGCTCTGGGTTCTCCGCATCCTGCCCGTTGATCTTCACCTGACCATCGACAATCTCCAGCGTATCTCCCGCCACGCCGATGCAGCGCTTCACGTAGTTCTCACGCCTATCCACAGGACGGTAGACCACCTCACCGAAGATGCGCGGGTTCTCCAAGATATGACGGCGACCCGCATTGTAGTAGATGTCATACACCATGCGTTGCTGTGCAGGTGTCATATTATCCAGATCCATTGGATTAGGATACAGGCGCTTCCCTTCGGCATAAGCCAGGTTGTAGAAATCCGTCTGTTGGTAGTTCACTGCCACCGTATCACCTGCAGGGAAGTTGAACACCACGATGTCACCGCGCTCCACCTTTCCGAAGCCTGCCACACGCTCATACTTCCACTGCGGCCATTCCAGATAGCTCTTTCCACCCGTGAGGGGCAGCGTATGCTGCGCCAAAGGCATGGAGAGCGGTGTCATAGGCTTGCGAGGGCCGTAGCTCAACTTGCTCACGTAGAGGTAGTCGCCCACCAGCAGTGATTTCTCCATAGAGGAAGAAGGTATCTGGTAGTTCTGGAAGATATACACATTCACAAAGTAGACGGCCACCAGTGCAAAGACGATGGCATCTACCCAGCTCATCACCGTCTTCAGCGGTCCTTCCTTCCAGCTGCGCCAGAATCCCCAAGGAATCTTCTTCGTGATGAAGCTATCGAAGATGAAAGGCACCACCAGCAATCCCCACCAGCTCTTCACCCATACCAGGAAGAGCAGGTAGAGCACCAGCCACACAGCCAACTTTATCCATTGTTTCGCAGGAACGTCTGCAAACATCTTTTTATCCATGTCGGTCTTTTATTTCAAGAAAGTAAATAAGTCACTCATCTTCAGGAATCCCTGATGGGCAGCAGTATATTCGGCAGCCAGCACGGCACCCAGGGCAAATCCGCTGCGGTTCTTGGCATCATGCACGATGGTGATACTGTCGGCATCGCTCTCATAGCGCACCAGATGTATGCCCGGCACCTCACCCCGACGCTCGCAGATGATAGGGAGTTCTTCAGGCTTCGGCTGCGCCAGTTGCTGCATCTCACCGTTCTCCACCAGTGCGGCATCTACCCACGCCTCCTTACGGTCGAGCTCTGCCAGAATGCCCTCTGCCAGTGTGATGGCCGTGCCGCTGGGATGATCCAACTTATGTATATGGTGCGTCTCACTCATGCTCACGTCGTAGGCATCAAACTGGTTCATCACACGCGCCAAGAAGCGGTTCACTGCCGTGAAGATAGACACGCCAAGGCTGAAGTTGCTGCTCCAGAACAGCGTCTTCCCCTGCTCTGCGCATAGGCGTTGCATCTCCTCACCGTGCTGCGCCATCCATCCCGTGCTGCCGCTCACCACCTTCACCCTCTGCGCGAAAGCCTTCTTGCAGTTGGTATAGGCCGTTGTGGGGCTTGTGAACTCTATGGCCACATCCGCACTGCGAAACGCCTCAGACTCAAAGTCCTCCGTATTATTAATGTCGATGATGCACACTATCTCATGACCACGACTTAGGGCTATCTGCTCTATCTGCTTGCCCATCTTGCCATAACCTATCAATGCTATTTTCATACCATTCAGTTGTTTTTGTTCCATAATCTGCTGCAAAGATAATGTTTTTATTAAATCCCTACTCCGTCATTAACTTCTTTTGTCATATAAAAACCTTTTATACCCTGTTCGGCCTATATCGCAGTTTAGGTTTAGGTTAAATGCGTGCGCATATAATTGATTATTCAATTATATGCGTGCGCCTTACATCTTACTGCAACCTCTTGCGGAGTGTAAGTACATTCTTGCCGCCCTTGGAGGCTGAGGTGTCTCCCTTCATGCGCTCGTAGTTGATGGAATCCATGTACTGGCGAATCATGAAGATGCCGAGACCGCCGATAGGACGATCTTCGGCAGAGAGGGTGGTGTCTGCCTTGGCATAGGTGGTAGGATCAAATGGGGCACCATAGTCGGTGATGGTGAACTTCAGGCGCTCTTCATTGGCCTCAGCATCTATCTGCACTTCACCCACAGTGCCCTCTGGATAGGCGTAGTTCATCACATTGACCACAGCCTCCTCTACAGCGAGGTTCATCTCCATGGTCTGACCGGCATCGAACTCCAACGCCTCACAGACACCATCGATGAAGGTGGCAAGCTGTGGGATGGCCTGCACATCGTTTGGCAGGGTGATGCTGCGCAAGAGGCGTGCTGAGAGTTTCTGGCGGTTGTAAAGTATGGCAAGCATGGTGAGGTCGTCACTCTGCTCTGCGCCCTTCACGAAGGCATTGACCGAATGGATCATGTGCTCCACGATGCCCTTCGGGGTATCTGGCTTCACGGCCTTCATCATCCGTTCATCTCCGAAGAGGGTACCGTCTGCCTTCATGGCCTCAGTGAGTCCATCGGTATAGAGGAAGAGAGTGCTGCCTGCCTCAAGGGTAGTTTCCTGAATGGTGAAGTCCACATCCCTCATGATGCCGAGGGGCAGGTTACTGTCGCATTTCAGCAGTGAGATCTTGGCACCTGAGCCTGGAGCACCGATCAATATCGGAACTTCATGCCCTGCATTGCAGTAGCGCAAGCGACCAGTTGGCAAGTCGAGCACACCCACGAAGAAGGTGACGAAGAGGCTGTTCAGATCATTCTCTGTTCCCGTTTCGTTGATGGCAGCCATGATGCGATGGGGCTTGGCCTCGCGGGCAGAGATATTGCGGAAGAGGGTGCGCGTGACTGCCATCACCAGGGAGGCTGGCACGCCCTTACCTGCCACATCGCCGATGCAGAAGAAGAGCTTCTCATCACGGATATAGAAGTCGTATAGGTCGCCTCCCACTTCCTTGGCAGGCAACAGGGTAGCGTAGATATCTACATCGGTACGATCTGGGAAAGGCGGAAAGACCTTCGGCAGCAAACCCATCTGGATGGAGCTGGCAATCTGTAGCTCACTCTCGATGGCCGTCTTCTGCTTCTCTGTGTCAGCCAAGCGACGTGAATTGCGGATGGAACGCCAGAGGATGAAGCCCATCAGGGTGAGACCGGCAAGCACCATGAGCATAAGCCTGATGCCCAACGCACGCAACTCGCCATAGATTTCTTTGTCTGAACACACGATGGCCATAGACCACCCCGTGTCTCCCTCTACAGGACCATAGAACACGTATTTCTTCACGCCTGTGCTGTCGGTCACCATGCTCTGCCCACTCTTTCCGGCCATCATCTCTGCGTTGATGCGCTCTCTGGTGGTATCGTTCATCTGGCTGGTCACCTCCTGAATGGTGCGATTCATAACGTAGCTATCTACAGGGCAGGCCATAATCCTACCTGTGCGAGAAATCATCAGGTTGAAGCTTGAGGGGTAGATATGCCTGGCATTGATGACCTGCGAAAGCCAATCGAGCGATACATCGGCTGTGAATACACCCACGCTCCTACCAGTAGCATCGTGGATAGGCACAGAATAGGTGGACATGATGATTTCACCGCCGCCCTCATCGAAATAGGGTTCGCTCCAACTGCCGCGTCCCGACTTCATAGGGGCTGTGTACCACTCCATGGTATGGTAGCGGTAAGTGTCTGTGCCCAACTGCTTATGCTCCAAACGGCCGTTAGTCCTGAAGGTATAGGGGGAAAACTGCTCGCCTTTCTCGGGGTAGTAATAGGGCTCGAAAGCTACGGCACTACCAATGATGACCTCATTGTCGACCACCGTCTTTTCGGTGACCGCATACATAGAGTCGGGCTTCGAAAGACGTTGCTCTACATCCCACACCATATTGGCCACAGCCACCTCTACAGCCGTCATTACATTCTGAATCTCCAGATTCTTCATGTCGAGTTCGGTTTCTGCACGATGCTGCACCTCAGAGCGGATGCCCCTGGTAGCCGATTGGTATTGCATGGCAACAGTCATCTCCAGAAGAATAGCTGCAATGACGATTACTGCTATTCCTGGGAGGGAACGGTTTTCTGTACTAAGCTTGCGAATTTTATCTTTCCATTTATTCATCGAGTGCGACTTTACTTACTGGTTAACGTCATTTCACCATCACCTTCAGCTCTCCGTTTCCTGTACGGGCCTTAAGCCACTCGGTGAGTTTCTCCAGCGTGGCGGCATCCAAACGCTTGGAGGTGCTCACGATGGCAGTAGGGATGGTATCTGTGCGCAGTGAATCTACATCATACTCTATAGCCTCTGAGATGGAGAAGGTTCGTATGGTAGGATAGAGCACTTTCAGTTCGGGTATGATGGAGTTGCCCAGTTCGTCATAGACCTTGAATTGACGCAACTTGCGCTCCAGCGAGTCTATCTGCACCGCTTGCTGGCGCAAACGTTCCTCTCCATTCTGATAGAAATCTTCCAATACCTGTGAACGCAATGCAGTGATGTCAAGATCGGTACCAGTATTTCCACTTACACCTTGTAGAATCACAAGTCGCACATTCTCAAGACTATACTCCCCCATCCTACTACGTGCTACAGCAATGGTGGAATCTGGCACTTCCTGACCTACCATCACAACACGGATTTCACTATCTTTACCTTTTCGTGTAATGCGCTTGTCTACTACCTGTGCATTGTCGAAGGACAACTGCTCACGAATAAAGCGATTGGCTGCGCTGTCGAAGTAGGTATCACGTAGGATACCTACTGTGAGATAGATAGCAGGAATCATGGTGATGATCACTAAGGCCAGAATGTATTTACGTACTTGCTTCTCACGCTCAGAATCTACCTGCTGCTTTTTATGGAATCCCAAGAAACGCACACAGAGTAAGGTGGCTGCACAGATAAATACTGAGTTGATAAAATAAAGGTAAAAAGCTCCGAGGAAATAGACCAAATTGCCTGTAGCCAATCCAAAGCCAGCCGTGCAAAGTGGAGGCATCAGAGCTGTAGCGATGGCTACACCTGGCAGCACATTGCCCTTGTTCTTACTGGTAGTGGCCACAATACCCGCCAAACCACCCATCAAGGCAATAAACACATCATAGATGGTAGGTGAGGTGCGTGCCAAGAGTTCAGACTGATTGCCCGTAACAGGGAAGATCAGGAAGAACAGCGTGGCAGTGATTACACTGAATAGCGTAGTGATGAGGTAGCTTTTAGCAGAACGCTTCATCAGGTCTATGTCGTTGATACCCACTGCTAAGCCTATGCCCATGATAGGTCCCATCAGCGGTGAGATAAGCATGGCACCGATGATCACAGCGGTGGAATTGACCGTGAGTCCCAAGCTGGCAATGAAGATAGCGAAAATCAGCACCCAGAGGTTGGTACCCCTGAACTCTACACCTTTTTGGATAGAGTCAATGGTATCGGTCTCATGCTCTTTTTCGCGTCTCAAATCAAGGTACTCCCTAAAGAAGACCCTGATAGCAAATATGTTTCTGTCTTGATTGGGTGTAGGCATAGTTCATAAGTATTATTTAATGAAACGATTGACAATAGGAATGCTTTTCAGAGGGAGGTCCTTGTAGACGATGTAGGCCACAAAGACCAGTAGCAACAAGGTGCGCCAAGCTAAACGAAGCACCACGTTCTCAATAGGGAGATAGAGACCTGCCACATAGAGCACAGCGGCCAGAAGCCCATAGCAACCTATCGACTTCAGCGGATAGTGGATAGGGTACTTCTTCTGCCCCACGAAGTAGGAGAGCAGCATGGCAGTGCCATAGCCAGCAAAGCCTGCCCATGCACAGGCATGGTAGCTGTACTTAGGTATCAGCAGCACATTGATGCCCACCAGCACGACACATCCTATCAAGGAGAAGTAGGCCCCCCACTTGGTCTCATCAATGAGCTTATACCAAAATGAAAGGTTGAAGTAAACGCCCATAAAAATTTCTGCCATCATCACTATAGGCACCACGTCAAGTCCTGCCCAATAGTCACGCCCGATGATGTAGCGCAGTATGTCAAGATAGAACATCACTGCCAGATAGGCCAAGAGCGTGAAGATGATGAAGAACTTCATGGCACTGGCATAGATTTCCTTGTTGTCCTTATCCTGGCTCTTGCCGAATACAAAAGGCTCATAAGCATAGCGGAAGGCCTGCGTAAGCATGGCCATAATCATAGCTATCTTCACGGCTGCTCCGTAGATGCCTAATTGCACGATGCCCTCCGTCTCATCGGGATACACTAATGGGAAGATAATCTTATCTGCAACCTGATTGAGGATGCCCGCAATGCCCAGTATCAAGAGTGGCAGACAATAGCGGAAGAGACGGTGAAACAGCTCTTTGTCGAATACATAGCGGAAGCCTAAGAACTGCGGAATCATGCAGAGCATGATAAGGCTGGTGCAAATCAGGTTGATGGCAAAAGCTGCTCCTGCATCGCTGCCCTTCAGGCCCTTATAATAGATAAGGTTGAGCAGGATGCTCAGGAAGATGAAGAGCAGCTTCAGCGTGGCAAAGCGCAGCGGCCGCTTCTGATAGCGCAGGAAGGCGAAGGGGATGGCTTGGATAGCATCCATCGCCACTACGATCATCATCATGCCGAGGTACCAGGGGTGCTCTGCATAACCCATCCATCCAGCGATAGGTACCAAGAAGAGCAAGCTTAAGAGCAGGAAGACCGAAGAAGCCATGCTGACGAAAAGTAAGGTGGTGCTATACACGCGCATTGGCTCGTCCTTGCCATTGTTGGCAAAGCGGAAGAAGCCAGTCTCCATGCCACAAGTAAGGATGACCAACACCAGTGCCACCCAAGCGTAGACATTGGTCACCACGCCATAGCCGCCACTCTGTGCCGACATAGCGGAGGTATGGATAGGCACCAATAGGTAGTTCAGAAACCTACCTATGATGCTGCTCAGTCCGTATATGGCGGTATCTTTTGCCAGTGATTTTAATGATGCCAACTTACATTAAACGTTAAACATTAAACATAAAGCTTTATCCTCCAAACAAGTCAGGGTCTGCTCCTACACGGAACCTACCTAAGTGCTTGTAGGCCAACTCCGTCACCTCACGTCCACGAGGGGTTCGCTTGATGAAGCCTTCCTTGATGAGGAAAGGCTCATACACGTCTTCTATCGTGCCAGCATCCTCACCTAAGGCGGTGGAGATGGTGGTGATGCCCACAGGACCACCCTTGAACTTATCTATGATGGTAAGCAGTATCTTGTTGTCTATCTGGTCAAGGCCGAACTTATCAATGTTCAGTGCCTCCAGTGCATAGCGGGCGATGCCCAGGTCTATCTCACCCGTGCCCTTCACCTGCGCAAAGTCGCGCACACGGCGCAGCAACGCATTGGCCACACGAGGGGTGCCACGACTGCGTGAAGCGATTTCCCCCGCAGCCTCATCCTTGATAGGCACACCCAGTATGCCTGCAGAGCGCTGCACGATTTTCTTCAGCACCTTATTGTCATAATACTCCAAATGCAGGTTGATGCCAAAGCGTGCGCGGAGCGGAGCCGTCAAGAGTCCGCTGCGCGTGGTGGCACCTACCAGCGTGAAAGGGTTCAGGTCTATCTGTATGCTGCGTGCCGACGGGCCTTTGTCTATCATGATGTCGATGCGATAGTCCTCCATCGCAGAGTAGAGGTACTCCTCCACCACAGGCGACAGGCGATGTATCTCATCGATAAACAGCACATCGTTTGGCTCCAGGCTCGTTAGGATACCTGCCAAATCGCCAGGCTTATCGAGCACAGGGCCAGAGGTGATCTTGAAGCCCACCCCCAGTTCGTTGGCAATGATGTTGCTCAGCGTGGTCTTTCCCAATCCAGGAGGGCCATGCAGCAACGTATGATCCAGTGCTTCGCCACGCAGTTTGGCAGCACGCACGAACACGCGCAGATTGTCCACCACCTGCTCCTGTCCGCTGAAGTCCTCAAAGCGCAAAGGTCGCAAGGCATTCTCAAAGTCCTTATCGCTCGCACTCTGTTGTTGTCTTATATCAAATTCGTCACTCATTCATTCTTATATTTGAGTACAAAGATAATACAAACCGCGTTATCTTCGCATTTTCAAGCAAAGATAATACAAAATTCTATTATAATCAGCTGAAAGCATAAGGAAAATCTCTAATGCCATGTGTGAGACCTGAGACCGTGAGACCAACGTTCCTCCGCTCTTCCTCCGTTGTTCCTCCGTTGTAAGTCCGCTTTTTGAGCCTAAGAAGAGGGGAGCTACAACGGCCTTACGAGGTGCTTCATCTGATGGCCGCCCCAAGTGCTGGGATTGGCGAAGCGAAAACCACAGGCGTGGTATAAGTGCTCAGCACTAGGATTTCCTGTATCAACCAGCAAACCTACACAGGGCATGTGCATATCCTTAGCACGCTGGGCAGTGGCCTCAATAAGCTGAGTAGCAATGCCTTGCTTACGGTATTCCGGAAGCACGGCAAGGCTATCAAGGTAGAGCTCTCCTGCCTGCGTTTCATCATCCATGCCTGTATGATCACGATTCAGCCATACCTTTGCCAGCTCTAAAAACGGCTTTCGGAGCTCGTGAAGCCGCCCTCCATCGTAAGAGGTGGCTATGCCCACCACCTTGTCATCCTCTAAAGCCACGAAGGTGTTTTGCCAACTATACTGACTATCTTCACGCTCCGCCAGCAAGGTCATAAGTTGAAGGAAATCAGCCAGTCCCCTGCCCTCTCCGCAGAAGTTCAGGCAGCAATCATCTGTCATAGCCACCATGATCAGGTGTGCTATCTCCGCTGCATGCGCCTTCTTTGCTTTTTCTATCCTTATCATGATGCTTTCTGTTTTCTGATGCGCAAAAGTAGTGAAAAAATCAATACTATGCAGACAAAAAGCGAAAGCAGTTGGAATTCTGAATTTAATCGCTATCTTTACCGAGAAAAATGCCATTGTTATGAAACAAATTACAGTTGACACAAAGCAGATAGCAGCCTGCGGACTCTACTGCGGTGCCTGACGCAAGTTTCTGACTGACAAGTGCCCAGGGTGCAAGCTCAACGAGAAAGCGTCTTGGTGCAAGATAAGGAAATGCTGCCAAGAGAAGGGCATAGACCACTGTGCCCAGTGTGAGAAGGATGTGAAGGACTGCAAGACGCACAACAATCTGATAGGCAAGATCTTCAGTGTGCTTTTCCGCAGTGATCGCGCTGCCTGCATCCGCTATATACGTGAGCATGGCGAGGAAGCCTTTGCACAAGAAATGACAAGCCGAAAGGCACAAACGATGAAGAAATAATTATTAAGGATATGGAACTGGAAGAACTTCAAAAAGACTGCGCGAAAAGGCAGAAAAAGGGGTTGCACTTTATCATGGCTTCTGTAGTGATTTGGGGCTTGATACTGGTGGTTCATCTCACGGATATGGGGATAGAGCAGAAGAACCTGTGGACATTCTGCAGTGCTGCGGTGCTGTTCCCCTTGGCTTGGGGCCTCTCCAAGTGGCTGAAAATAGACTTTGAGGGCAAGGGCAATCCGCTGACGAAGGCGGGCATTCTCTTTTCGGTGAATCAGATACTCTATATCCTGATAGCGATGTGGGTATTTGCTGCTGTACCCAGCAAGATGCTGATGGTCTATGCCATGATTTTCGGCGCTCATCTCATGCCGTTTTCTTGGCTTTATCAGTCGAGAAGCTACATGGTGCTTTCCATCGTAATCCCTATATTGGCACTGATTATCGGACTGATGTATCCGCCTGTGGTACTGGCTATTCTGATGGTCGTCATCGAAATCATATTCTCTGCATGCCTGTATATGGAATGTAGGAAAGAATGCAACCAATAGGCTCCTTTTTCCGTCTAATGGATAAAAAAAGGAATATGAGAATAGGGAAAATCATTACACTATGTCTGCTGACAGCCTTGATGACAGGTTGCAGTTGGTTTGAAGACACCACAACCCCCGAAGGGTATGTGAGGCATTGCATACGCCTGATGGATAAGAACGCACTCTATGCTGAGGGTGAGGCGTGGGAAACAATGAAGGAGCAAACATTGGAGAAAGCATCGCAGATCACTACCCTTGAAGAAGCCCATGCACTGGTTTCTGAAGCTGTGGGGGTGGCAGGTGGCAAACATTCCATACTGAAACCTCCTATGGAAGAGAGGGAGGGCGCTACTGAGGAGAAAGTGCCAGAGGTGAGCCTGAGTGAAGATGGCATCATCGTGGTGAAACTTCCTGCGCACAGTGGTATCACTGTGAGTGATTCGCTCTATACATTCACCGTGTTTGATTTCTTGGCAGCACACAGAGAAGCCAAAGGGGTAGTCATTGACCTTCAGGACAATGTGGGTGGTAATATGTATCCCATGCTGGCAGCTGTCTCTCCCTTGATACCCGATGGCATTTTCATCCGTTTCAAGGGGAGGAAGAGCAATTCGCCTGTTACTATTGAGTATGTAGAAAAACAAGCAGGCATCAGTGAAGATAAGGCATTCAAACTGCCAGCATCACTTCCTATCGCCATTCTCACCAATGAATGGACAGGCAGTTCTGGCGAGGCTACGCTCTTGGCATTTAGAGGTCTGGAGAATGTACGTACCTTTGGCACTCCTACGGCTGGATATGCCAGTTCCAACATTCCTTACCTGCTTTCTGATGGCTATACATTGGTGTTGACTATCGGTCAGGATGTGGCACGCACTGGTGAAGTGTTTTGCGATGATCCCATCGCTCCTGATATAGAGACAGAAACTCCTTTGGAGGATGCAGTAAATTGGATAAATGAAAGAAATGTATAAAGTACGCATTACAGCTATTCGCCAGACGGTTTATCCCGACTTAATGGAGAAGTATGAGAACCCTATCGAGCATACGTGCGATGTGCTGGAGGGGCAGCAATGGATTTCTGAGAACGGACAGCGCCCAGAAGGCTTATGTCTATCTGCTTGGGGCTCCATGCGTGAGTTTGTGGAGGCTTTGGCACGCGGTGAAGGCAATTTCTTCGATGGTTGGATGCAGAATCCCAAGAGTGCGATGATCAGTTGCAACGATGGTTTTCGTCCATTTAGTTTTTATCTGGAAGTGGTGGAAGACTAATACCGAATAAAGAAGAAGGAGAGGTTTAAACTTCTCCTTCTTCTCCAATATTCACAACTTCAGTTTCTTTAGCAGGTCGCTGATGTCATACTTTACAAATTCATCGTCAGATGAGGAAAACAGATAGAGCTCACCCCTAGCGAAGTCTATGTCGAAGCTAGTAACGATTTTATTAACGTTGATAGCTGCCAAAGGCTTTCCGCACCAATCGAAGAGTTGGATTTGTGAAGATTTCTTGATGCCCAAATCCCTCTCCATCCATGTATGGTTGTAAAAAGCTGCTCCGAAAAAATCATTGAAAGCTTTTAACGCTGTGTAGGTACTTGTTCGAAATGGTTCAGACTTAGAAGTCACAGAGCTGATTCTCGTTAAGCTTTTTTCTACACAAAGTGTCTTTGCTGTTTTTCCATCTAACGAAAACAAATTGATGTAATTCAGGTAAAGAGGAACTTCGACAAAAAGTTCTTTTTTTCGCTTTATCAAAGCAGATATCATGTTGAAAGTAAAACCATCATTTTCTGCATCTACTGTTGCTCGATTTAGTTTCTCTAATACATCAGGTATCGTCTTTGTACCGTTTTTCAGCACATAGCGATTCTGGTGGGTTCCGTCTTCTGATAGCTCTCTGCATAAATAGGTATCATTATCTATAGCACAAGCATAAAAAACCGAAGAGGAAAAATCTCCTGGCAAGAAATCTATGTCCACTTGCCCAGATTCTAATGATTCTGTGATATTCAAACGATAGACACCCCCTTTATACTGATCAAGTATCATTGCAAACAAATTTCCATTCTCCTCTTCCATAGTATAATAGTTCCCGGAGCTAACTGGATATCTAAATTCATTTGGCCCCTGACCTATACTCAGCATTTTTCCGAGCAATTTATGATCATTCAAAGAATAGAATTTCCAAAATCCTTGGCTGGAACTCTGACAGATAAGGAGAAGGGAATCAATAACTTGAAAATTCTGTATACCGATAATATCTAATCCAGTATCTAATCCTTCATCTGGCAAGTTTAAGTTGACGGGAAATTCATTCACATACTCTATTTGATCCAGCACCATATAGTCCTGAGATGGTTCTGGATATGATGTCCCTCTGTTGCATGCTGTGCAGACAGAAAGTAAAAGAAATAGCAATAAAACTTTTTTCATAAATAGTGTTCACTGATTAATTGGCTTCCACTCGCCAGACAGGTTTCAATCCAGTCCCAGCAATGGTCACCAAAGTTAAAAATCTCAACATTTCAATCAAGTCATGACAAAGCTCCCTGAAGAACTTCATCACATTCTTGGCGAAGTAGCACATCCCAGTCCAGCATTCTGCGGTTTCGGGGAGCTTGGCTCTTATGTCGTTGGCTTGATATACTCTCTTGCCTGTACCGAACGAGCATTCGATCTCATTTCTCTTCCCCACGGCCCTGGCCATAGCGGCCTGCCGTTCAGGATCGGGCGGATCCTTGGGAGGCCGGCCAAGCGGCTTCGAGTAGCTCTTGATTTCCAGTTCCTTCAGTATAGCCCTGTTGGCCTTGTTCATATAGATCTTGTCGGCATGGATAGTTGCGGGCAGACAGCCGAAACGCTCCTTGTACTTGTCGATGTGCACCTGCAGGTCACTGCTCTCGTTATAGGCATCCCAGCTGTGATGGTCAATGAAATTGTAGCCTTCGACGACGCACACCCCAATCTTGGCCCCGAATTCCACCTTGGCACCGGCCTTGCCACGGACGATGGGACGCACATGCGGCTGGAAGATGCTGATGATGCGGTCGTCGCAGCGGTGCTCGCCAGTGCTGTACATCTGCTGCTGTTGGAAGAACATCTTCA
>ERZ842401.454-NODE-454-length-59541-cov-20.157129_pt1 | contig 59541 bp, 49 predicted proteins | sample MGYA00521270_ERZ842401 | MGnify/ENA primary metagenome ERZ842401 (study PRJEB31892, sample SAMEA3878208) | bioreactor metagenome | biome: Moose rumen | place: Sweden | collected 2011-10 | study: EMG produced TPA metagenomics assembly of the PRJEB12797 data set...
GTGGCTCATGCGGAAAAGAACTACCCAAAGAAAAAGTCTGTCCTCAATGTGGAGCCAGTATTGATGCCAATGCACAATTCTGTTCAAACTGTGGAATGAATCTGTCAACAGATAGTATAGAAGAAACGGTTTCTTCTCAGTCAGAATATGTTTATGAAGAAGGAGAGAGCCCCATCAGAAAGTATCTCCCCTTTATTATAGGGGCAATCGCTCTTGTCGCTATTTGTGGCGGTGGATGGTGGTATTCCAACTCATCAAAGGCTCCACAAGTAAATAATGAAGCAGAGGTAGCTGATAGCATTTCGACAGATTCTGTTGCGGCAGAAGCGGTTGAAGAAGAATTTGCAGCAGATACATTGGCATCTGATATTCCACCAATGGAACAATCTCTAAATGCCTATGAGCCGATATTGGATAAGTATATTGCCAAAGGTGAATCCAACAATCATTATGAAGAATACTATTTCTTGCATGATGTTACTGGTGATGGAATACCTGAATTGTGGCTTCATGTTGATGGTGGTGAAAGCTATAATCTGTTGACTTTCACCTATAAAGATGGACAAACAAAGCAAATATCAAAAATAGATGTTGGGCATCCGTCTCACCATTCTTTTTACAGTGGAAGTAACTATATTCTCATAGTTTATGCAAGTATGGGTGCAAGCTCATGGCATAAATGTGAATACAATAACGGAAAGATTCAAGATAAGGAGATTTTCTCTGAAACACTTAGCGAAGAGGATGAAAATGCTGAGTATAAAGAACCCTCAGAAACTGCCATATCTCCTATTGAGATTACCAATAAGCAAGAATTACACAACATAGTGTACTGATATGAAATGCCCCAATGGTCACGAAGTCACAGACAATGTGAAATATTGCCCCACATGTGGAGCTGAGATAGTAAGCGGAAACAAGTTCTGTACGAAATGTGGAAGTGAGCGCATGGGAACGGAGAAGTTCTGTTCCCAATGCGGCACTCCGTTTGATGTTGAGCCTAACATTAACCATGTCGTACTCAATGAGGGAAAAAGTAGTTCCTTCAAGAGGTATCTACCTTATATTCTTGGTGCCTTTGTGTTGTTAGCAATAGTTGGTTATTTCAACTCAAAGGATTCATCAAATGATGGGAGTAATGCAAATGGTGTTGCTGTAGGTTCAACTTCTACAGGCATTGAAGCCTCTGGTTCAACAAAAGAAACAATCATCAAGAGATTAGAAGAGATATTTGACGATGTGGTTAAAGGTAAGACCAATGACTACGAAGAAAGATATTTCTCTTCTGACTTCAATCGGATATACAATGAAGTTGCGGAAATAGACGACCGTTTTGCTCAGGAAGGAAATCTTGGGTTTTGGGATTCAGGCTTTTGGGATATGGCACAAGATGAAGTTAAGTTGAGTGCCACAATAAAAGACGTTTATGATGTCAAAGATAAGGAAGCTATGGCAAAAATTGCATTCAAGTTTACTTACTTTGATGGAAGTTCCCATAATAGCAATGAGGATATTAAAGTTGTGCTTGAAAATGGGAAGTGGGTACTAGATGATTTACATGGCTACAAGAAGCAAATGAAAGCATTTGTTGAAGAGAATAAAAATTATCAACCTTCTACTACTCAAGACAAGATAGCTTCTTCATCTGGAAATGATTATTCATCAAATAGTTCCAACACATCTTCTTCAAGAACATTCTATAGCGAGCAGATTGTGATTGGTTATCTTGCCAACCAATCATTTCGTGCAAGTGATGGCTTGACCATGAGAGTTGACGGTGATGGTAGGTTGTATGTTGATGGTGACTATGCTGGTGTCTTATCCGTATTACGCTACAACGAAACGGCTGCATTGCTCAGATATGGTGGCGGTCAATACGGAGAAGGGAAATTGTCAGTGCAGATTGTTGGCGATTAATTCCAATTGACTGACCCCACCGATGGTACTGCATATTATCAGAAATGATAATCTGATTTGTCGAAGTTTACCAGACTTGAAGAACGTGTCAAACGCTTCCTATGTCAAAGAGCGGTGTTAGTCAAGCGAGACTGACACCGTTCACAAGTTTTGTTAAAACTATACCTACTTCTTTGCTTGTATCGCATAATTTGCTTACCTTTGCTCAGTGTTAGCATGAGTTACCGTTTACTGACTACATGGTTCAGTAGAGTTTGACACCACTTTTTGACACCACTAATATAATAAGGTATATGGAGAAGCGAGTTAAAGTATTGAAAATAAGTATAAAGCAGTTGGTCTCGTTTTTAACGAAATCGACTGAGTGGGAGTAGTTGTCGAAAATCAACTACCGCTACATACTGATGCTATTAAGCGTAACCTCATATCTGAAGAAGTGACACGCGAGCAAGCAGCGATGAAGTATGCCGAAGAGGCAGATGTGCTCAATGTAGCCATGTTCGGACAGATGGCCAAGCAATGGTGTGAAGCCCATCATGAGTTGAAAGGGAATATTCGTGACTATGTTCCATCAACGAACTCATTTGCCTGGCAAATATGGAGAACATCAATGCCGTTCTCATTGATGAGGGAGTGCCACAGGGCGACCGCCTTGTCCGCCTCAATCAGATAGCCATCAATCAGATGCGTGTGCTGGAGAACGATGATAATAGAAACCTCTTAAAATGACATGAGTGGATAGGACATAACATAGAAACGACATAAGGAAGCGTTGACTTTTTGATTCTTGTTCCAAAATCGCTCCAAAATCACGTTAAACTCTTCAAATCATATCATTAATTGAAAAAAATATGTATCTTTGCGGCGTGAACGCCGCTAAAGCGATAAGACAGGAGGCATGGTGCAAGCGCTGTTCTCCTTTCGCAATATCGGTTTAACATATGATTAACAAATAGAGAATATATAACTATGGCAACAGCAATAAAAGCAATACCGACGCTTTATGGTAAAGAAGCTCGCCGTTTCCGTGACTTGGCAGACGAGGCCGAGCGCAGGTATGCCCTGCGCCCCAAGCGCGACATCACGAAAGAGCCGGAATACATCGCTATGCGCGAGATGTTGAAACGTTCAGGCTTTTAACATCCTATGGATTATTCTTGGCTCCTTACTAACTGCGACCTCTCGCTACTCACCAGGGAGGTCATAGAGTCATGCCATCCCTTTACATGCGGGACAGATGGGGATATGGACGAGTTCTTCCGTCAGGATGCCCTCGACTATACCCATTTCCTTATGGGCAAGTCTTATTGTTTCCGTCTGAAAGACGACTTGACTACCATTGTTGCCTGTTTCACGGTTTCCAACGACAGCATACGCATCTATGACCTGCCCAGCAGTCGGCGTAATGCAATGTGGAAGATTACAAATCGTGAAAAGATGCTCACTCGCTATCCGGGCGTACTCATAGGCCGTCTGGCCGTGGCAGAAGAGTTTTGCGGAAAAGGCATCGGGTCAGCAGTGCTCCGCTTCATCAAAATGTGGTTTCTCGATGAAGACAACAAGACTGGTTGCCGCTTTGCAATCGTCGATGCAAAGAACGAGCCGGAAGTACTCCGTTTTTACGAAAAGAACAATTTCGTTTCTCTATTTCCACACGAGATAGACGAGGATCTTTACACCAAGCCTCCTAAGGATGATACTGAGCGTACTGAGCGGATTGAACATCCACGAAAACTCAGAACACGCTTGATGTTCTGTGACTTACTTGAAGATTAGAACTTACAAACATACCTTTTATGTACCGCAGAGAGTTAAATAATGCAAATGAAGTGAAAAGAATGGCCGATTTTCTTGGTCATTCCAATAATTTGATTACTCTCTCTCTCAGGTACTAACCTATAATAGCATTTCCTTTATATACCGCCCGCGCGGGCGTGTGAATATACGGCTTTCCTTGCTTTCGGGCAAGGAAGGCCGCTGTGTTTTTATATCCATTACTCAACGAATAAATAATCAAAATAAACAATAAACAACAATGACCACAATTAACAAGAATTTCTTTATCGCGCCCTCGACCACGGGGCTGGGCGCCATACGATGGGTAGCGACGCTGCTGCTCGCCGTGATGCTCACGATGGCGCAGACGGCGTGGGCGACGGACGTGACACTCTCAGGGAGCGACAATTACACCGCGCAGGACGGCGATGTGCTGACAGGCTCGACCTCTGGCACGGTGACGATTGCAGGTAATGCAAACATCACGCTCAATAACGCAACGATTAACGGCGGCATCGTCTGCGATGGTTCTGCAACAATTACCCTTGTCGGCACGAACAGCGTGACGGGAATAGATTATAAATCAGCTGGTATTCAGATTGGCGGCAGCGGTACTACACTCACCATCAAGGGCGACGGTTCCCTGACGGCAAATGGTGGATATTGGAGCGCAGGCATCGGACTTAGTGCAATATTTAATTATGACAACAATGTCAGCAGCGGCGATATTATCATTGAAGGCGGAACTATCACGGCAACCGGCGGCGAATGGGGTGCAGGAATCGGAACGGGCGTTATAAAAAACACCAATAACGACAACTCAACCTCTGTACAATTCGGCAATGTCACCATTAAAGGCGGAACTGTTACGGCAACAGGCGGTGATTCAGGAGACGGAATCGGTAAGGGATATTCTTATCCCGGCCCTGCCATCACGTTTGGCACGGTCACGATTTACGACGGCATCAATATGGTGGATGCATCGAGCATCAAGAACTTCGGCAGCGTGGTCTATATGCACGGCGAGAACAACGTAACCGCCAGCAAGACCGACTATTTTACGATTGCCGAGGATGGCGACCGCCGTGTTATCACACCGAAGGACGACACCGACTACACCATCACCATTGCCGACGACATTGAGCATGGTACGCTGACAGGCGCAACAACGGCGAAATATATGGAAACTGTGAACATCACCGCCACCCCTGATTTTGGATACAGGCTCAGCCGCCTTGTTGTAAAGGATGCTGACAACAACGATGTCGCAACAACAGGCAATACTTTCCAGATGCCCAAGGGCAATGTAACGGTAAGTGCAGTGTTTGAGCAGGGCACTCACGGCACGACGGAGTTTGCGTGGGGATATTTTGGTTCAGATGGTTTTGTTACGGAGGCCACCATTTACGACGGCTTGACTACGGTAAACCTTCAGCAGGGGCAATCGTATCAGATTCTGGAATATGATGAATACGACGACTATAGAGAATTTCTTTTGGACAACAATACCTACGCTGCAACGATTCCCTATTCCGGCGGCACAGGAAAATTCCCTGAGTATGGAAACGGCACGAACTTTAATTTGAATGACGAATCGGGCTTCTATGACATCACTATGACCGATGTCGGCAATGGCAAATGGAGTGTTTCTATTCTGAAGACTGTAGGCAAGATGGACGATGTCCACGACCAGACCTACACGGGCAGCGAGATTACCCCAGAACCGCTTGTGCTGGCAGGCTCGCTCAGCCTCACCAAAGGCACGGACTACGAGTATTCCTACACGAACAACACCAATGTCGGCACGGCGACGGTGACCGTCACATTCAAGGGCGATTACGCATCGCTGGGCTACGTGGAACGGACATTCACCATTCTGCCACCGCCTGTCGTCGTGGTCAATGTGACGGGCAACGGCACGGTGACATACAACGACAAGAGCGCGGCAAGCGGAGAGACGATTGGTGTAACGGCTGAGAAGGGTACAGATGTTACGCTGACCCTTACGCCTGGGAATGGCTATGCCGTGAGAAGTGTCGAATGCGGATATACTAATAGTAATGAGGTAACTATGAATGGAGCAAAACTGCCCATCAACGGCACTACCGCCACACTCACCGTGCCCAACGACTTGAAGGACGGCACGTACGTCAACCTCACTGTTACCTTCGTTTCTGCCCTTGTAGGCGGTGCTGACGAGGCATCGGCTGTAGCACTGACAGATAATACACTGACCGACCTTGCCGGAGGCTGGTATAAAGTGGATAGCGACATCACCTTCGACCACACGCTCAACCTCCTCGGCGACACCTACCTCACCATTGCAGAGGGCAAGACGATGACCGTCAACACCGCTTCCAATCGTGGTATCTACAGCGATTATACACTCTTCGTCAGCGGTGATGGTGCGCTCAGTGTCACGACAACTGCCGGTTATGGGATAGCCGTCCTTGTCGGCAACTATGTGCAGACTGGTGCCACGGTCACGGCAAGCGGCTACATCGGTATTCGCTGCATGGATGATTTCATTGCCTTCAACTTCGACAATGATTTTACCTTCAGTGGCGGTCAACTTACTGCAACAGGTAGTGGCGGCGATGGCATCTGGGCAGATAATGCAATCACCCTCGGCTGGACCCGCCCCGACGACCGCATCACCGCCAGCAGCTACGACGCCAGCGGCACCGTTAAAGTAGCCGACGGCAAGACGCTCTGGAACGGCAGCGAGACCCTCAGCGGCACCATCAGCGCCGACGACCTCACCGCCATCAGCGGCAAGGCCCTCCAGCCCTGCCTCGCCCTGGCCGACGCCGCCGACAACAACGCCGCCATCGACGACTACGCAGACAAGACCCTCGCCGTAGCCCTCAGCGACCGCACACTATACAAGGACGGCTCTTGGAACACACTATGCCTGCCATTCTCGTTGAGTGCTGCGCAGATTGCTGCCAATGCAAACTTTGCTGGTGCTACGTTGATGACTATGGACGTGACAGAGAAGAACGGCTTCGATGTGGAAGACGGCACGCTGTATCTGTGGTTCAAGACAGCGACAGAGATTGAGGCAGGAATGCCATATCTGGTAAAATGGGATAAGGCTGCAGACTACGACAACAACCCTTCAGTCTATGATATCGTAAGTCCTGTATTCGAGGGCGTGACCATCAGCAACTCGACGGCTCAGACTGTGGAGAGTGAGACCACAGGGCTGGAGATAGTACAGATGGTGGGTACGTATTCGCCAGTCGGCGTTACAGCTGATGACAAGAGCATCCTATTCTTGGGTGACGCTAACACATTGTACTACTCAACAGTTGACCGCCAGATTCGCTCATGTCGTGCCTACTTCTCAGTGCCGTACATCAATGGACACGCTGGAGCTAAGGCACGTGCGTTTGCATTAAGCTTTGACGGTGAAGAAACGACAGGTATTCTTGAAGTTTCTGCAAATTCTAATGAGGTTAAGGATGATGTATGGTATTCGTTGGACGGTGTGCGCCTGAGCGGAAAACCAACACAACGCGGAATGTATATCAATAAAGGTAAAAAAATAGTTGTCAAGTAAGCGATATGAAGAAAGAATATATGAAGCCCTATATGACGGCAATTGAGTTACAGCACATGACACGGCTTCTGGCTGGTAGTGGTGATGTGAGAGGTCTGCAATCCAGCGGCTAGGAAGATTCAGAAGATGAACTCAATCTTAGCGATCAAGGTGGTGGTAGCAGCATTTGGGACAGATAAGAACCAAATCATAATCAATGAAAAAGTAGCGGCGTTCAACTCTTGGACGTCGCTACTTGTTGTTAGTATGGGACAGATGTAAGGGGAACGAGTGTTATCTTGTCAGCCCCTGTTCATACCGTTTCCGTCTTTGCACCCAAAACAAAGCGAAGCGACTAAAAGAAATTTTCAAAAAACATTTTTTTGCGTCACGCGTCACACTTTCCAATAGGAGCGGTGACGGAGGTATGTACGGAAACGGCTGAAAACAAGGCGGTTTCGGTATGGTATAAAGAAGCAATACTATGTACTTAACCGAAAAATCAGGGAGGAAAGAGGTGCTTTCCGTCACATTCGTGTCACACATCTGTCTGTCGGCATTATATGGGGCTTTTCTGTCATTAAAGCCCTGTTTATAGGGACTTTGTGGATGTTCCTGTAGTTTTTAGCCCGCAATATTGCACCATTTTTTATTGCTTTTCCATCGCATTTGCGTCACCTGTCAATCACCTTTGCGGCACAAGTGCCGCAAAGGCGACGCAATGACACTCTCAGACACGGTTTTTGAGGTGATGGTTTATGTGGGTTAGCTCTCTAAGCGCCTTGTAATCAGATACTTGTCAACGGCTGTAGTGTTATGTTAGTGTGACGCGTGACGCAAAAAAACATTTTTTGAAAATAAGTTTTTAGCAAGTGCGTTGCACTTTGTGTAAAGTTTAAAGGAGATCACGCACCAAGTGCGGGATGAGATTAAAGAGCGATAGTCTATAAAACATCGCTTTTGGGATGAAAGTTGTTATAACTTTTCAGAAAGTTGTTACAACTTTTTCCAATGTTGTAATAACAATTTTCTTGAAGCATTGCTATTGTACCGCTATCGCATTGATGCAGCTGTGCAACCACATTGGTAATGCTGAAGAATGCTTCATTTGCTAAAAACAAATCGTTTCTTCAGTACGCTTTTACCGCTCGAACTTGTTCGCTTATATGAGCGAAGCGACTAAAAGAAATTTTAAATTTCACTTTTTTAGGAAACGACAGACTTGTCTTAGAAAATTTCGGAATATAGAAACTTTTTCTGATGTGTTATTATAAAATTTGGCTATTATTCAGATAATATTTATCTTTGCAAATAAATTTGATATCAATGGGGGATAAGTTGGATGACTACCGTAAGAATGTGCATGCGGTGGATGTGGCAGGCTCCGTGTTCTTTCTGAAGGGAGTCATACCTGTGATAGCAGTCATACTGCTTTGTATACTGTTTGGTTGCAGTCGGCAGAAGAGTGGGGGTGCTGGAGATGCGGATGGTGACACTGTCGCTTTGAAGTACGCCAAAAATCTTCTGATGATACGTCATGCCGACTATGTTGAGGTAAAGCTGAGGAATCCTTGGAGGCAAGGTGAGGTCTTACATTCCTATTGTCTGATAGGACACGAAGATTCTGCTAAGGCAAAATCGATAATTGAGAAGGTAAATGACAGGTCCACAACGGTGGTGTATGTACCTCTTCGCAAAGCCGTGTCTTTCAATACCGCACATGCCTCACTTATGCAGATGCTCGGTGCTACAGATCAGCTTAAGGGCGTGGCGGACCTTAAATACATGCTTCTCCCGGAGATACGGAAGCGTGTCAGTGACGGTGTTGTCGTGGATTGCGGTGACTCTATGTCACCTGATATAGAAAAAATCGTTGAAGCGGGAGCAGATGCAATCCTTCTGTCACCTTTTGAGAATAGTGGCGGTTATGGCAGTCTGGAGAAGATTGGTATACCAATAATTGAATGTGCGGAGTATATGGAGACTTCCGCCTTGGGCAGGGCAGAGTGGATGAGGTTCTATGGTATGCTTTTAGGAAAGGAACATGAAGCAGAGACCTTGTTTGCCAAGGTAGACTCCTCCTATCAGGCTCAGAGGGCATTTGCGGCAAAAGCAGGCAAGGGGTTGTCGTTGCTCACAGAGAGACTTACTGGCAACACGTGGTATATAGCCGGCGGACAAAGTTCTGTGGGGCGTCTGATAGCCGACGCTAACGGTGGATATGCCTGGAGTGCGGACAGTCATAGCGGAAGTCTTGCCCTTTCGTTTGAGACGGTACTCGACAAGTCTGGTGATGCCGACGTATGGATTTTCAACTATAATGGCAGTAAGCCTTTGCGGCGTCAGATGCTGTTGGATGAGTATCATGGTTATGGACGTCTGAAGGCATACCAAACCAGACAGATATGGTATGTAAACACGCTGCTTGTACCTTATTTTGAAGAGGTGTCGTTCCGCCCCGATTTTCTGTTACGTGATTATATCATCCTCTTGCATCCAGGTTTGCTTGATGATGTGCCACGGTATTACAAACGGTTGGTGGAATGAGTTATGAATTATGGTTTGAAGTTTAAGAGAAATAAATATTCGATGAAAGAAAAGGAAAATAATAAAATACAAAACAGACATTCCGCTACACTGATATTCGCACTTGCCGTGGCAGTTGTCGTTTTGTTTTTCCTGAACATCGCCTTTGGTTCAGTGGAGATACCTTTTAGTGATGTTATAGGTATCCTTCTCCACCAGCAAAGCGATGCTTCTGTCGCTCATCCCGCATGGGAGTATATAATATTGGAGTCGAGACTTCCTCAGGCTATAACCGCCATTTTCTGCGGCAGCTCATTAGCGGTGAGTGGCTTGCTCCTGCAGACAGCTTTCCGTAATCCTCTGGCAGGACCAGGAATCTTTGGTATAAGTAGCGGGGCTGGTCTTGGCGTGGCAATCGTGATGTTGCTGATGGGTGGCAGTATCTCTGTGGAGATGTTTTCCTTTGGAGGTTTTGCCGTAATAATGGCGGCAGCCTTTGCCGGTGCGATGTTAGTGACAGGCATTATCCTCTTATTGTCTACGATGGTACGCAGCAATGTCATGCTCTTAATAGCAGGTATAATGGTAGGCTATCTGGCATCATCTGCCATTACGCTTCTGAACTTCTCAGCGACGGAAGAGGGTGTTCGCTCTTATGTTATGTGGGGTATGGGGAGCTTCAATGGCGTGTCGTTGGCGCATCTTCCACTTTTTGTGACCTTGTCATCGTTAGGGTTGTTGGCTTCGGTATTGTTGATAAAACCATTAAACGCCTTGTTGCTTGGTGACCGTTATGCAGAGAACTTAGGTGTAGACATCCGTCGTACCCGTCGTTTGTTACTGGTAGTCACGGGACTCTTGACAGCTGTCGCTACCGCTTTCTGCGGTCCCATATCATTCATAGGACTGGCTGTGCCTCACATCTCAAGGATGATGATAAAGAATGAGAACCATCGTCAGCTGCTTCCCGTGACAATACTATGCGGTGCAGTGGTCGCCCTCTTCTGTAGCTTTGTATGTACCCTGCCGGGTGACCGTGGCATTCTGCCATTGAATGCCTTGACACCGCTTGTCGGCGCGCCAGTGGTTATATATGTCATATCCAGATCAGATCGCTCATGATGTCATCACTGATGAATAGTCCGTCACGAGTCAGGTGAAGCCGGTCGTTGTCTATTCGTAGGAAACCGTTTGCAATGGCCTTCTTCGCATTGCTTACCAGATAGTCGCGGTACGGAGGCTCTATATCTTGCAGGCTTATACCCTCTTTTGTCCTTAGTGCAGTGGTAATGAGATCGTTATAAAGGGTGTTTGCGTCCAGTCGCTCATATTCAAACGGTACATTGCCTTGCTCAATTGCCTTAATATATTTTGTAATGTCCGCAACGTTCCATTGCCGAGATGTTACATCGTAGCTATGAGCTGCGGCGCCGATGCCCATGTAGGGTATTGCCTGCCAATAGCTACTGTTATGTCTTGAGCGATAGCCATGTCTCGCAAAGTTGCTTATCTCATAATGCTCATAGCCGGCATTTGAGAGCTCTTCAATAAGCGTCTCATACATCAGTCGCTCGGTCTCCTCGTTAACTTTCTTAATCTCACCGTTTTCCAATTGCCTGTAGAGCTTTGTGCCTTCCTCATACATAAGGCTGTAGGCACTTATGTGCTCGACGTTCAGTGATATAGCCTCTTCGACATCATTCCGCCACTCATCTATAGTCTCATCAGGAAAGCCGAACATCAGGTCGATACTGATATTCTCAATGCCTATACCTCTCAGCAAGCGAATTGCACGATAAACCTCTGTCGCTGTATGTCTTCGGTGCAGGAATCGCAAACGCTTGTCTGAAAAAGTCTGTACCCCCATGCTGATACGGTTTACAGGCAGGGCTTGCAGTGCCTGACAGAAACGCTCGTTCACATCATCAAGGTTACACTCAAGCGTTATCTCCATATCCTTGCCATTAGCCCTGAGCATGCCTTTGTCGGCAATATGTCCGAACAGACGCTTGAGATTCCGTTCTGACAGCTGGCTCGGTGTGCCGCCACCTACATATATGGTATTGATGTCGCATGCGTCTTTGATGTAGCCCTCTCTGAGATCCATCTCCCGGCAGAGCGCAGAGACATATCTGTCTTGCATTTCCAGGTTTGTCGTGGAAAAGAATCCACAATAGCTACATCTGCTTGCACAGAAAGGAATGTGAAAGTATAATCCTGCCATGTTTTTTATGGTTGTAAAGCGAATACTACCTGCAAAAGTACTAATAAGTTATAAAAGATTGGTGTTTTTGTATGAAATGTTTTGGCTGTTTGCCTGAAAATGTATAATTTAGTGCTCGATTTTGCGAGTGTCGGTACTTTACTGTATCTCAAAAAAGGTTGGATGTGATAAACAATTTACTAACACCTATAATCTATTATTGATATGAAAGTATATCAAACAAACGAAATTAAGAACATTGCCTTGATTGGCAGTGCGGGTAGCGGCAAGACCACTCTTGCCGAAAGTATGTTATTTGAGGCTGGTATTATCAAGCGTCGCGGCTCTGTTGAGGCAAAGAATACCGTTAGTGACTATTTCCCTGTAGAGCAGGAGTATGGCTACTCAGTGTTCCCAACAGTCTTCCATGTAGAATGGAACAACAAGAAGCTCAATGTCATTGACTGTCCTGGAAGTGATGACTTCGTAGGAGGTGCCATTACTGCGTTGAATGTAACAGATCAGGCTCTTATCCTTGTTAATGGACAGTATGGTCCTGAGGTAGGAACCCAGAATGCGTTCCGCTATACAGAGAAGTTGCAGAAGCCTGTTATCTTCCTTGTGAACCAGCTCGACCGTGACAACTGTGATTTCGACACTCTGATGACCAGCATGCGTGAGATTTATGGTTCAAAGTGTGTGCAGGTACAGTATCCAATTGCCACAGGTCCAGGCTTCAATGCTGTTATCGACGTTCTTCTGATGAAGAAGTATTCCTGGAAACCTGAGGGAGGTGCTCCGATTATTGAGGACATCCCGGCGGAGGAGATGGATAAGGCTATGGAGCTGCATGCAGCCTTGGTTGAGGCTGCCGCCGCCAATGACGACTCACTGATGGAGAAGTTCTTTGAGGAGGAGAGCCTTACAGAGGATGAGATGCGTGAAGGTATTCGTAAGGGACTGGTGACCCGTAGTATCTTCCCTGTATTCTGTGTGTGCGCAGGTAAGGATATGGGTGTCCGTCGTCTCATGGAGTTCCTCGGCAATGTAGTACCATTCGTAAGCGAAATGCCGAAGGTTCATAACACACGTGGTGAGGAAGTTCCAGCCGACAGTAACGGTCCTGAGTCAGTATATTTCTTCAAGACAGGTATGGAACCACATATCGGAGAAGTGTCATATTTCAAGGTGATGAGTGGCAGTGTCAAGCCAGGTGATGACCTTACCAATGCTGATCGCGGTTCTAAGGAGCGTATCGGAACAATCTACGCTTGTGCGGGCGCCAACCGTATTGCCGTTGACGAACTGAAGGCAGGTGATATCGGTTGTACTGTGAAGCTGAAGGATGTGAAGACAGGAAACACCTTAAACGGCAAGGATACAGACCAGCGTTTCGACTTCATCAAATATCCAAACTCTAAATATTCACGTGCTATTAAGTCTGTCAATGAGAGTGACATGGAGAAGCTCATGGCTGCATTGCTGAAGATGCGCCAGGAGGATCCCACATGGGTTGTCGAGCAGTCCAAAGAGTTACATCAGACTATCGTACACGGACAAGGTGAGTTCCATCTTCGCACTTTGAAGTGGCGTTTGGAGAACAATGAGAAGATACAGGTTCAGTATGATGAGCCACGTATACCATACCGTGAGACAATCACAAAGACTGCCCGTGCCGACTACCGTCATAAGAAACAGTCTGGTGGTGCAGGTCAGTTCGGTGAGGTTCATCTTATTGTAGAGCCATACGCTGACGGAATGCCAGACCCGACAGTTTACAAGTTTGGTGGTCAGGAGTTCAAGATGAGTATTAAGGGCAAGGAAGAGGTAGACCTTGAATGGGGCGGCAAGCTCGTGTTCATCAACTCCGTTGTCGGTGGTGCCATTGACACTCGTTTCATGCCTGCCATCCTCAAGGGTGTGATGGAGCGTATGGAGCAGGGACCGTTGACTGGATCTTATGCTCGTGACGTGCGTGTGATTGTTTATGACGGTAAGATGCACCCGGTAGACTCTAACGAGCTTTCCTTCATGCTCGCTGCACGTAATGCGTTCTCAGCAGCATTCAAGGAGGCTGGACCAAAGATTCTTGAGCCTATCTATGACCTGGAAGTTCTCGTGCCTGCAGATTATATGGGTGATGTGATGAGTGACCTGCAAGGTCGTCGTGCAATGATCATGGGTATGGACAGTGAGGCTGGCTATCAGAAGCTTACTGCCAAGATTCCTCTGAAAGAGCTGGCAAGCTACTCAATAGCATTGTCCTCGCTTACTGGCGGACGCGCATCGTTTACTACGAAGTTCGCATCATACGAGCTCGTTCCAAACGATATCCAGCAGGAGCTTATCAAGCAGCATGAGGCAGAGCTTGCTGAGGAAGATTAATCCGTTTGCAACTAACGATAATAAAGATACGTCCTATATGGGCGTATCTTTTTTTTTGTTTAATATGTAATTAATTGAATATATTAAATTAAAAATAGGTATATTTGTTAAATATCGTAGTATTTAGCCAAATAATTAAGATTTCAATGTTAACGAATTAAGATTTTGTCTATCTTTGCATTGTGCTAATGAGACATAGGCATATATTGATATGAAACAAAAGACAATTTGGATTATAGCTATCATCATGGGACTGTCGTTCCTTGCATTACTTTTCCTTCAGCTTAAATATATTGAGGAGATGGCTGAAATGAAAAAGGAGCAGTTTGACGAGTCCGTAAACCGTGCCTTGTATCAGGCATCACGCAATCTGGAGCTTAACGAGACGCTAAGGTATCTGGAAAAGGATATAAACGAAACAGAGCGTCGCGCGTTTAAAAAGGACTCTGTGTCGGTAGACGAAAACGGTAATATCCAACAGACGCGGCAATACTCGGTCGCAGACAAGTATGGTAACATGTATTCGGCATTTGAACTGAAGACCATAAAAGGGAATCCGTCTATGACGCCGAAGGCAGTAATCCTACGTAACGACAAGAACTCACTTTCCGCTACACGGAAGTCGATGCAGGAGATTGTGCGTAACCGTTATGTCTATCAGAAAGCAATGCTTGACGAGGTCGTTTATAATATCCTCTATTCTGCTTCAGACAAACCGTTGAGAGAACGCATCAACTTCAAGCTCCTTGACCAGGATCTCAAGGCAGAGATGATGAATAACGGTATCAATATACCATATCATTTTACAGTGTCTACCCAAGATGGACGTGAGGTATACCGTTGCTCTGACTATTCAGACGAGGGTGAGGAGTTCACATACTCACAGGTGTTGTTCCGTAATGACCCTCAAAACAAGATGGGTGTGGTGAAAGTTCACTTTCCTGACATGAACAGCTATATCTTCTCAAGCGTGCGTTTCATGATACCGTCGATAGTCTTCACGCTGATACTGCTGTTTACCTTTATCTTTACTATTGTGGTGATATTCAGGCAGAAACGCTACTCGGAGATAAAGAATGACTTCATCAACAATATGACTCATGAGCTGAAGACCCCGATTGCCAGTATCTCACTTGCCGCACAGATGATGAATGACGAGAGCGTTACAAAGAGTCCGCAGATGCTCAAACATCTTGGAGGAGTTATCAACGATGAGTCGAAACGCTTGCGCTTCCTTGTGGAGAAAGTGCTACAGATGTCAATGTTTGAGCGGCAGAACGCTGTGTTCAAGAAGAAAAACCTCGACTTAAACGAGATGGTGGAATCTATAGCTAATGCCTTCACACTGCGTGTTGAGCACACCGGCGGAAAGATCTATACGGAGATAGAGGCAGTGGACTCTGCTATATATGTTGACGAGATACACTTTCAGAACGTTATCAACAACCTCCTTGACAATGCAGTGAAGTATAGAAAACAGGATGAACCTCTGAATATATATCTGCGTACATGGAACTCGAATGAGCACTTATATCTTTCTATACGTGATACGGGAATGGGTATAAAGAAGGACAACCTCAAGAAAATCTTTGATAAGTTCTACCGTGTACATACAGGCAACCGGCATGATGCAAAGGGCTTCGGACTCGGTCTGGCATACGTAAAGAAAATAGTTGACCTTCACAACGGAGAGATAAAAGTGGAAAGTGATTTCGGAAAAGGAACAACCTTCACTATCAAACTGCCGGTATTGGAAGAAAATTATGAGAATTAACAGAGATAATTATAATATTAGTAACTTTTAAATTAAAAGGATTATGGAAGAGAATTTGAAAATCTTGCTGTGCGAAGACGACGAGAACCTCGGAATGTTGCTTCGTGAGTATTTACAAGCTAAGGGCTACCAGGCAGAGCTGTGTCCTGACGGAGAGGCAGGATATAAAGCTTTCCTGAAAACCAAGTTCGACATTTGTGTGCTCGACGTGATGATGCCTAAGAAGGACGGATTCACACTGGCACAGGAAATCAGGCAGGCAAATGCGGAGATTCCAATCATCTTCCTGACAGCAAAACAGTTGAAGGAGGATATCCTGGAAGGCTTTAAGATCGGTGCCGATGACTATATCACCAAGCCGTTCTCTATGGAAGAGCTCGTGTTCCGTATTGAGGCAATACTGCGCCGCGTGCGTGGAAAGAAGAATAAGGAGTCTACGCTATATCACATCGGACGGTTCACCTTCGACACTCAAAAACAGTTGTTGTCAATTGGTGACAAGCAGACAAAGCTTACAACAAAGGAGAATGAGCTTCTGGCATTACTTTGCTCACATGCCAATGAGATTCTGCAGCGTGACTTCGCTTTGAAGACCATCTGGATAGATGATAATTATTTCAATGCGCGCTCCATGGATGTATATATCACAAAGTTGCGTAAGCATCTCAAGGATGATGACCAGATAGAGATCATCAATATCCACGGCAAAGGCTATAAGCTTATCACTCCAGAGGAAGAGTAAGCTGTTTGAATAAGGCAGGTACACCGCTGCAGGTGTGTCTGCTTTATTTTTAATCACAACAAATTTATCATTTTAATAATGCACAACATGAAAAGATTATCATTGGCAATTGTCTTTGCCTGTATAACGCTGACCTTGGCTGCGCAGGATATAATCAAAGTGAACTTCAAAGGCTCGGCACCCACCATAAGCGATTTCGCATGGGCATTTCTCTCTGCTTACGAATATGACGAAGAGGAAGATGTCCTCAATGAGGCGCGAAGTAGCATGAAAAATGTTTGGATTATGTACCATAATGGTGAGTCTCTTCCTAAAGGTGAGACCCTGACCATAGACAAGAAAAACGGTTATGTGCTAAATGAATACAGACAAGATGGCGGGTATCTGACAAGGATTGAGATGTGTTACTGGAACGAGTCTGATGGAAGGCACAAGCTGTTTGCATATAACGTAAGATGTTTCAAAGATGGCAAGTGCGAGCCCGGACAGTTTGACGGTTTTACTTTCTACCGTTATGACAATACTACGAGGAAGATGACTTATTGTGATCCCCCGGGTTTCACACAAGTATATGGTACCGATGACGGCGCTCGGGTCTCATACGCTCTGCCCCGTACAGGTAAGGATATTACTTATACAGCTTGGTATGAAAATGGAACTAAGAAACAGAAGACCTTGAAGTGGAACGGACGTAGGTTCAGAATGTAGCTTAGTATCTGCTTTGTTTTTTCTGCATGAAAATATATGCAATGACACCAACTATAACGAGCAACAGACAGGTGATTGTGAACCAGTTGTGTGTCGTCCAGCCAAGGAGGTATCCTAAAACTAAGAGGAAGACTCCTGTATATAGTATCCCTAATCCAAATACAGATGAGTATTTATTAAATAACTTCTTCATTTCCGATGCAAAGGTAGTAAAAGATAGGATAAAGACAATGATAACTGACGTTTTTTTTATTTTTAATAAGGTACTTTTGCCCGATAATTAAAAAAAACTTAGTTTTTTCTTTGTATAGTCCTCGTTTATTCGTACCTTTGCAGCCGCATTTCGTGTAGGCTCTTTAAAAGTAGCTGAACAGATGCAAATATTAAGTTTTACACATTATTAATTATTAAGTAGTATGAATCAATACGAAACCGTTTTCATTTTGACTCCCGTTTTGTCTGATGAACAGATGAAGGAAACGGTCGCTAAGTTCACGAAGCTGCTCACCGATAATGGTGCTGAGATCTTGAATGAAGAGGCCTGGGGACTGAAGAAACTGGCTTACCACATCCAGAAGAAGACTTCCGGCTTCTACAATCTGGTAGAGTTCAAGGCAGAGCCAGAATTGATTATCAAACTTGAGACCGCTTTCCGCCGTGACGAGAAAGTGATTCGTTTCATGACTGTTAAACTCGACAAGCACGCTGTAGCTTACGCAGAGAAGCGCCGCGCAAAGCTTGGTAAAAAAGAGGAGGCTTAAACCATGGCAGAGCAGAAATCAGAAATCCGTTATTTGACAGCTCCTTCTATTGATACAAAGAAGAAGAAGTATTGCCGTTTCAAGAAGAGCGGTATTAAGTACATTGACTATAAGGATCCTGAGTTCTTGAAGAAATTCTTGAATGAGCAGGGTAAGATCCTTCCACGTCGTATCACTGGAACATCTTTGAAGTATCAGCGTCGCGTGGCTACAGCTATCAAGCGTGCCCGTCAGATTGCACTGCTTCCTTACGTAACCGATTTGATGAAGTAATTTAAGAGGAGGAAACAGAATGGAATTAATACTGAAAGAAGATATTATAGGTCTTGGATACAAGAACGATATCGTTAATGTGAAGTCAGGTTATGGACGTAATTACCTGATACCTCAGGGAAAAGCTGTAATCGCTTCAGAATCAGCAAAGAAGGTACTCGCAGAGAACCTGAAGCAGCAGGCTCATAAGCTTGCCGCACAGAAGGCTTCCGCTGAGGAAAAAGCAAAGGCTTTCGAGGGTGTTTCTCTTGAGATTCCTGCAAAGGTAAGCGTTACAGGTCAGCTCTATGGTTCTGTTGGCGCAGCTCAGGTTGTTGCTGCTCTTGCAGAAAAGGGTATTGAGATTGACCGTAAGATTGTCACCATGAAAGAAGCAAAGAAGGTTGGTGACTATGAGGCTGTTGTTCACTTCCACAAGGAGGTTGAGGTTGTCGTCCCTGTATCTGTTGTCGCAGAAAAGGCAGCCGCACCAGCAGTAAAGGCTGAAGAGGAAGCTCCAAAAGCAGAGGATGCTGTTGAGGCTCCGGCTGTTGAAGAGGCTCCAGTAGAGGAGGCACCTGTTGTTGAGGAAGAAGAGGCTCCAGCTGAGGCTTAATCTAAAGTGATTATTTTCGCACTGTAAAACAGCGTTTCGATAGGGTAGTCCCGGACATCATTATCTGATGACCGGGACTACTGTTTTTTATGAATTATATGTATGAATCCGTAAAGAATCCGAAAGATGTAATAACTTTTCTAAAAGATATGAATATATCTTTGTCGGATGGATGTTTTTTATTACCTTTGCATAATTTATTGACATAATAACATTAGAAAAAATAAAAGATATGAAATCATTTGTTTTTCCCGGACAGGGTGCCCAGTTTGTAGGAATGGGCAAAGATCTCTATGAAAGCAATCCATTGGCTAAAGAACTTTTTGACAAGGCAAATGAAGTCCTTGGCTTTAAGATTACCGATATTATGTTTGAGGGTACGGCGGATGAGCTTAAGCAGACAAAAGTCACACAACCGGCAGTATTCCTTCATAGTGTAATCTCTGCATTGTGCATGGGTGATGCATTCCAGCCAGCAATGGTGGCAGGACACTCCTTGGGTGAGTTTTCTGCGTTGGTAGCTGCTGGTGCCTTGAGCTTTGAGGATGGTTTGAAACTTGTTCATGCGCGTGCTTTAGCAATGCAGAAGGCATGCGAGGCTGCACCAGGTACGATGGCAGCCATCATTGGACTTCCCGATGAGAAAGTAGAGGAAATCTGTGCTGAGGTAAGTGCAAACGGTCAGACTGTTGTGGCAGCTAATTATAATTGCCCAGGACAGCTTGTCATCTCAGGTGAGGTTGATGCTGTCAATGCTGCTTGTGAGAAAATGAAGGCAGCCGGTGCAAAACGCGCCCTTCCACTTCCTGTAAGTGGCGCTTTCCATTCTCCGCTGATGCAACCAGCAAAAGATGAGTTACAGGCAGCGATAGAGGCAACAGAATTCTCTGCTCCGAAATGCCCTGTATATCAGAATGTTGATGCTAAACCACATACTGACGCTGCAGAGATAAAGGCAAATCTAATAGCCCAGCTGACAAGTAGTGTACGTTGGACTGCAAGTGTTCAGAACATGATTGCTGATGGTGCTGATGATTTCACAGAATGTGGTCCTGGCAAGGCCTTGCAGGGTATGATAGGTCGTATAGACAAGAATGTGTCGGCTCATGGAATTGAAGCATAAAATGGAAAACAAGAAGCCGATTATCTATCAAGTCTTTCCGCGTCTTTTCGGAAACTCAAATACTACCAATATACCAAACGGCTCTATCGAAGAAAACGGTTGTGGAAAACTGAATGACTTCGATATAAGGCGTCTTAGACGAATTAAGGAACTGGGAGCTACTCATATATGGTATACAGGTGTCATACGCCATGCGACAGTCACAGATTACTCGCAATATGGTATTCCATGTCAGAATCCTCTTGTTGTAAAAGGTAAGGCTGGTTCCCCATATGCGATAACAGATTATTATGACATAGACCCAGACTTGTCAGTAGACTTAGAGCATCGTATGGATGAGTTTGAGGCACTCGTTGAGCGCACTCATCAGGTTGGCATGAAGGTAATTATTGATTTTGTGCCAAACCATGTGGCACGTCAGTATAAGTCTGTGTGCAAGCCTAAAGGTGTCAAGGACTTAGGTGAGGACGATGATACCACAAAGCATTTCTCTACCCAAAACAATTTCTATTATTGTTGGGGACAGTCATTGGATTTAGGTGACATAAAGAGCATAAATGCTGACGAAGAAGAGAGTGTTAGTGACTATGTTGAGTCACCAGCCAAGGCAACGGGTAATGATCAGTTCTCGAACCGTCCAGGGCGTAATGACTGGTATGAGACAGTAAAACTTAACTATGGTATTGACTATTGTGATGCCAGTGGACGTTCAGAGCATTTCAATCCAATTCCAGGCACTTGGCGCAAGATGACAGATATCTTGCTTTTCTGGGCAGGTAAAGGTGTTGACGGATTCCGTTGTGACATGGCAGAGATGGTGCCAGCCGCGTTCTGGGCATGGGCAACAGAGAAGGTAAGACTTTGTTTTCCAGGGATTGTCTTTATAGGTGAGGTCTACAATCCGGAGGAATATCGCAAATATATTAATTCAGGCTTTGACTACTTGTATGACAAAGTAGGTATGTATGACTGCTTGCGCGATGTTATATGTGGACGGCGTAGGGCAGGGGACATCTCCTACAAGTGGCAGGAGACAGATGATATACGCGATCACATGCTCTACTTCCTTGAGAACCATGATGAACAGCGTATCGCCTCGGATTTCTTTGTTGGTGACGCATTCAAGGCTTTGCCCGGACTGGTGGTAAGCGTGATGCTGCAAAGTAATCCGTTCATGTTATATGCCGGACAGGAGTTCGGAGAAAAAGGAATGGATCAGGAGGGCTTTAGTGGCAAGGATGGGCGCACAACAATCTTTGATTACTGGAATGTGGCGAGTCTGTACAATGGCTATTTCAACAGAAAGCAGCTGACAGATGAGCAGCGTCAACTGGAAGGAGCATATAAGTTTATGCTTAACCTTGTCAATGAAGAGAAGGCTCTGTATGCCGGAGAATTCTTCGACTTGATGTATGTGAACCAACACTTTGCCGACAAGCAATATGCTTTCTTACGTAAAGCAGACAAAGAGAGTATGCTTATAGTTGTCAACTTCGCTGGTGAGAATGCTAAGTGCGACGTAGTTGTGCCTCAGCATGCAATCGACTATTTGAATATTCCAGAGAAAAAATGCCAGGTAGTAGACTTGCTTAATGGTGAAGAGCTGACAACTGAGGTATATGGCGACCAGACCATTCCTGTTGAAGTGGGACCATATAGTGTGCGTATCTTTAAGATGAACTTGTGATGGAAAGTATCAGCTTCCTGCGTTGTGTCCTGATCACTTTGGTAGTGTTCATTCACACTAACCTGGTGGTTGATACTGCTTGTGAAGGTTCTTCTTATTCCATAGGATATGATATAACGGGTAATCTGTTATGGCTTGCGAATCCAATGTTCTTTGCCATCTCAGGTTACCTGTTTTTCTTTTCCTCCAAGTTCTCCTGGCAGATCTATCGGGAGAAGATGAGGAGGCGTGTCCGCACATTGCTCATACCGTATCTTCTGTGGAATACCATAACTCTTGTACTCTATTCTATTGTATGGCAACTCAAACCTTCGGTGATAGGGCAGCATGTCGTGCCTATACAAGAGATGGGTATAATGGATTTTCTGAGAACATATTTATGTGTATATGGTGAGGGATTAGATTCTACTCCAATAGATGGTCCATTATGGTTTTTGCGCAATCTTATTGTGTTGTCAGTATTGTCACCGTTTTTCTATTATATCATACGTGCTCATAGGTTGAGTATCATACTCATTCTGTCCCTGACTTTTATGCCGACAGATTACTCTACAAAAAGTTCTCTTTTGTATTATATGCTTGGGTGTTACATCGGAATATGGGAAGGTAAGAAAGCTGAAGCGGGTATAAGGCCATTGATGGGAAAAGCAGGATGTTTTATATATTTGGTATGCGTGGCATTGCGCATTACTCTTTCTCCTCATGGTTGGTCATCAGAATTGTTGGATCTTATTCAGAACCTGTCTGGAATGATAATGCTTGCAGATTTTGCACAATTGATATTAGAACGTTATCCGAAAGCCATACCACAATTGTATCTAAACAGTATATTTTTTGTATTTGCCTTTCACGGTATTATAGCTCGGTTGTTGACAAAAGGTGCCGCATTATATCTTGTGTCATATCACGTGGATATTGGGTATTATCCAATTGCCCATGTCATAAATGCTTTGGTTAGCATTTCCATTTGTATATTACTCTATAGAATAACATATGGAATAAGTCCTTCACTATGTAAAATATTGGGTGCGAGAGATATAAAGAAACAGTAATCAAATAATAAAAGCAAAAGTTATCATGTCAGAGAACATATTACTTAACGAACATAACAAAGAAGAGTTCCCACCAGCACACACGGCGGAGCATCTTTTAAATCAGTTAATGATGAGGATGTTTGGATGTGAGCGTTCCGATAATGCTCACATTGAAAGAAAGAAAAGCAAGATAAGCTACATACTTGACCATAAGCCAGACCGTAAAGAGGAACGGGAGATAGAGAGGCAGATGAATGAGCTGATAAGCGAAGACCTGCCCGTAAGTTTTGAGTATGTAACACGTGCGGAGCTGGATGGCATTATTATGGCAGCAGAGCCAGATACACCAGAGGCTCGTCTTTCTGCCGCGCGCTTGCCTGATGATGCAAGTGACACTATCCGTCTTGTGCGGATTGGCAAATATGATGTTTGTCCATGTATTGGTAAACATGTGAGGAGCACGTCTCAGATAGGACGTTTTGAAATGTTAGGTACGAACTGGGATAATGAAAAGAGGTCTTTTAGGATTCGTTTTAAGATTGTGTGATAATAATCTGATAACCAGGTAAATATGAAAGTAGGTTTGGTTCTGGAGGGAGGAGCGTTGCGAGGATTATTTTCTGCGGGTGTCATGGATGTACTCATGGAAGAGGGTGTCAGCTTTGACGGCTTGATAGGAGTGTCGGCTGGTGCTGCTTTTGGTTGTAACTATAAATCAGGGCAGGCAGGACGTGCCATACGCTATAACATCCGTTTTGCCAAAGACTGGCGATATTGCAGCTGGCGTTCGTGGGTGAAAACGGGCGATCTCTTCGGAGGTGAGTTCTGCTATCATTATATGCCTCGGGAATTAGATGTCTTCGATGTGCCTTCTTTTAATGATAATCCTATGGAATACTATGTAGTATGTACGGATGTGGAGACGGGTCATGTGGTTTATCAGAAGATTATGCAGGGCTCAGATAAGGCGTATGAGTATATACGTGCGTCAGCATCAATGCCTGTAGTATCTAAAATTGTTGATATAGAAGGGCGCAAACTGTTGGATGGCGGAGTTACGGATTCTATTCCACTACGACATTTCCAAGAGATTGGATATGAGCGTAATGTGGTTGTACTGACTCAGCCTGCAGGTTATCAAAAGGAACATAACCGACTAATGCCACTGATGCGTGTCGCCTTGCGTAAATATCCTAATATGATACATGCTTTAGACACAAGACACATAATGTATAATGAGCAACTGGAGTTTGTACGGCAGCAAGAAGCGGCTGGTAACACCTTTGTTATCCGTCCGCCAGAGAAACTGCGGATAGGACACGTTTCTCATGATGCTAAGGAAATGCGTGATGTTTATGAAATAGGACGTCAGACAGCGATGAGATATATAAAACCATTAAAAAAATTCATTCAAGATGCGGTATAAGATAACATGCAGCCATTGCGGACAACCATTTATGATTGATACTGAAGGCAATCGTATTGTGCGATGTGCCTGTCCCACTTGTGGAGAGATGTTGCGTGTACAGTTAGGAGAAATTAACGCAAGCGGAAATACGTATGTTAACGTTAATGGAGTGAGCTCCAAAATAAAACCAATATGGATAATAGCTGTTTTGTTTCTCCTTATTGGTGGGGGCGTCCTTTGGTATTACCTTGATAAGGATCATAAAGAGTATCTTATGTCTGTTGAGCAAAAGCAAGCTCGGCGAAAGGCTCACCGTGACTCGCTGATGCGTATCCGTGCGGCACAGGAAGAGCAAGTGCAGAATCAGGAAAAGACGGAGAAACAGCAGAAGGAGATTTGTGAGTTTCTGAAGACTTTTTATGCGGAGGCGGTGTTAGGAGAAGAAAACAGGAACGGCTATCTGCGTTATTTTACTTCCCATGCGCGTGAGAGATTTTGTGAACGAACGCAATCAGACTCTTTGTCTGCTGCTCATGGATTTATGGATACAGAGAGCTCATCCATAGACTGGAACAGTTTCTATCCAAGGAGGATGGTGCTTGAAGATGCGGATATCGAGAGACTTATAAAGAACCTGAAAGTGATTTCCGATAATAATGACTGGTATAAAGTAAGGCTCGTCCATCAAGGTACCACAGAATATGTCTATATTAAGGTGATGACACAAGGTGGGCGCATACTGATTGATGATTGCCGTCGTTGAGCAGGTTATATTGATAAAAGCAAAATAAAGACCGATTCGTCCAAAAATAATTGATCATGGGGACAGGTTTTTGAAGTGTAGTCTTTCTCTCTGCGAATTCATTCAAAAACCTGTCCCCAGTGATTATGTTAAAACATTAACATTACTTCTGAAGCGCAATTTTCTCAACGCGACGCTGGTGGCGGGCTCCCTCGAAAGTAGCCTTAAAGAAAGCGTCAAGGATTGTACCAGCTGTTTTGTTGTCGATAAAACGCCCTGGAAGCACAATGCAGTTAGCGTCATTGTGCTGACGGATTAGCTCTGCGACATCTTTGTTCCAGCATAGTCCGGCACGTACACCCTGATGTTTGTTCAGAGTGATAGTCATGCCTTCTCCACTGCCGCATATCGCTATACCTGGATATATCTCACCACTTTCAATAGCCTCTGCCAGTGGATGAGCGTAGTCGGGATAGTCAACACTGATGTCGCTGTTTGTTCCGAAGTCTTTTACCGGGTATCCCTTTTCCTCGAGATACTGCATTACGTATTGTTTCAATGGATAGCCAGCGTGATCACTGGCAACACCTACAGTTTTTATTTCCATATTTCTCTTTTTTTATTTATTATTCATTCTTCATTCTTATAGCATAGCTTTTACTTGCTTGTATACATTCTCTCCAGTGTAGCCAAGTTTCTCGTCAAGAACCTTATAAGGAGCAGAGAAACCAAAGCTTGGCATTCCCCATACCTTACCGTTGGCACCGACAAGTCCTTCAAGGGTAACTGGCAAGCCAGCAGTCATACCGAAGACCTTGGCGCCTGTTGGTAATACACTTTCCTGATATTCTTTTGGTTGCTGACGGAACAAGCCCTCAGAAGGAACGCTGACGATACGTGTTTTCACACCGTCCTTACGGAGCAGTTCCGCACCGGCCACGAGGGTAGAAACCTCAGAGCCGCTTGCCAGCAAAATGATATCGAAGTCTTCGTCACTGCCAGCTACTATGTATGCGCCTTTTCGTGCCTGCTCATAATCGTTTCCTTCAGGAAGCTTAGCGATGTTCTGGCGTGAGAAGATCAATGCCGTCGGGGTCTCCATGTTCTCCATTGCCATTGCCCAGCATACGGTTGTCTCATCAGCATCAGCAGGGCGGAATACACGTATGGAGTCTTTGCCGTGGTGGTTCTTCAGCTTCTCCATCAGGCGAATCTGCGCCTCTTGCTCAACAGGCTCATGGGTTGGTCCGTCTTCACCGACACGGAAAGCGTCGTGTGTCCAGATGAACTTTATCGGAACTTCCATCAGTGCTGCCATGCGTGCGGCGGGTTTCATGTAGTCAGAGAAAACAAAGAATGTGCCACATGCCGGAATGACACCACCATGCAGATACATACCTATGCACATACATGCCATTGTAAGCTCAGCCACACCAGCCTGGAAGAACGCACCCTCAAAGTCATCGCGGACTATGCTCTTGGTTTTCTTAAGGAATCCGTCTGTCTTGTCAGAGTTAGACAGGTCGGCAGAGGCGCAAATCATATTAGGAACCTGTTCTGCAAGTACACCCAGACAAGCAGCTGATGCGGCACGGGTGGCAGCACCTTCCTTTTGTGTGCATACACTCCAGTCAACTTTTGGTGCGTTGCCGCTGAACCATTCTTTCATCAGAGCGGCCTTCTCCGGGTTTGCCTTCTTCCATGCATCTTCAGCGGCACGGCGTTCTGCAACAATTTTCTTAAGTTCCTCCCTGCGCTTAGCGTAAAGATCAGCAACTTCAGGGAATATAGCAAACGGATTTTCCGGATCAGCTCCAAGGTTTTTCATTGTGTTGATATACGCATCGCCGCCAAGAGGGGCACCATGTGTATTGATACAAGCCTCATAGCTGGTACCATCGGCGCGCAATGCGCCCTTGCCCATAACGGTCTTTCCGATGATAATAGTAGGACGTTCTGTCTCTTTATTGGCTTCTGTAAGAGCTTTTCTGATATCCTCAACGTCATTACCGTTGCAGGTCAGTACGTTCCAGCCCCAAGCTTTATATTTCGCAGCCGTATCCTCATTCATAACCACCTTACATTCAGTGGAGAGCTGTATGTCATTGGAGTCGTAGAACATAATGAGGTTAGAGAGTCCAAGGTTTCCTGCTATACGTCCGGTGCCCTGTGAGACCTCCTCCTCTACGCCACCGTCAGAGATATATGCGTATATCTTATGTCGCATGACCTCTTTGCCAAGCTTTGTCGCCAGAAATTTCTCTGCGACGGCAGCACCGGCAGCATACGTGTGTCCTTGTCCCAGTGGTCCGCTGGTGTTCTCTATTCCACGGAAGAGGTCACGTTCAGGATGTCCTGGCGTTGGTGATCCCCACTGGCGGAACTCTTTCAGTTCATCAAGGGTAAACCATCCTTGCAATGTCAGAGCGGAGTAGAGCATCGGTGACATATGCCCCGGGTCAAGGAAGAATCTATCACGTCCTGTCCATTGTGGGTCTTCCGGATCATAGACGAGAAACTCAGAAAATAGCACGTTGATAAAGTCTGCACCACCCATGGCTCCTCCAGGATGTCCAGACTTGGCTTTCTCTACCATAGAAGCTGCGAGAATACGAATATTATCTGCAGCCTTGTTCATTAGTTTAATGTCATTCATTTCTTTATATATTAGTTAATTTTCAATACAACAATACTTTTGGAAGGCATCTTTACAGAGAGCTTGCCCTTCTTTATCTTTGCGTCCTTGAAAGGTTTTGGAGCGACAACGTCAGTGTGCTCAAAATCATTGAAGTCCTGTATGTTTCGGCTTGTTAGGATACGTCCCTCAACATTACTGGTATTGTTTCCTTCGAGGTCTACCTCAATGGTTTGAGCCTTGTTGAGATCGACATTTGCCAATGCTATGACAATATTGCCTTTTTCGGTCTTTGCGGCTGATGCGGATACCAGTGGCAGGCTTTTGCCCTCAGTGGTAGTCGTTGTGGCACATTCCATATCGAGTGGCAGGTATGTCGCTTCCTGGAAAGGCTTGTACATCTCAAATACATGATATGTAGGTGTAAGTACCATATGCCCAGTGCCTTTCTGGTCTGTTAAGATCATTGATTGCAGAACATTCACCACTTGTGCGATATTTGCCATTCGCACACGGTCGGTATACTTGTGGAAGACATTGAGCATAAGTGCCGCCACCATTGCGTCGCGCATGGAGTTCTGCTGATACAGGTGTCCGGGAATGGTTCCTGGTTCCTCGTCCCACCATGTGCCCCATTCGTCAACCATGAGGGCAATCCTCTTCTCTGGGTCAGTCTCGTCCATCACCTCGCTGTGTTTCCGTACAACATTGTCCACATCGAGGCATTTCTCTATTGTCATATAGTATTCCTCAGGTGTGAATGCGGTAGCCTTACCTTTATTGTTCCATGTTTTCACAGTGTAATAGTGTACGGAGATACCCTGCATTCGGTTACCGATATTCTTCATCAGAACCTTTGTCCAGTTGTAGTCATAGTCACTGGCGCCACTGGCAATACGGAAAAGTTTATTGTCACCTTGGTCACGCAGATAAGTGTTGAATTTGCGGAATTCGTCAGAGTAGTATTCCGGTGTCATGTTACCACCACAGCCCCATGCTTCGTTGCCTATTCCGAAATATTTCACTTTCCATGCTTTGTCTCTACCGTTTTGTCGGCGTAAGCGCGCCATTGGGGTGTCGCCTTCGCTGGTCATGTATTCAACCCATTGAGCCATCTCTTTTACTGTGCCGCTCCCAACATTACCGCTTATATATGGCTCGCAACCCAACATCTCGCATAGGTTCAGGAACTCATGCGTACCGAAGGAGTTGTCCTCAATGGTTCCTCCCCAGTTGTTGTTTCGTAGCGAAGGACGATTCTCTTTTGGTCCAATCCCGTCCATCCAATGATAGTCGTCGGCAAAGCATCCGCCTGGCCATCTCAGAACTGGTATTTCCAGAGCCTTCAGAGCCTCGAATACATCCTTGCGATATCCGTTGATGTTCGGGATAGGGGAGTCCTCGCCCACCCATAGTCCTCCGTAGATACATGATCCGAGGTGTTCCGCAAACTGACCGTAGATTTCCTTGTTGATTTTATTCTTTCCTTGATTGGCATGAACAGTGACAACCGCATCCTGGGCGTTTGTAGCCATGGTAACAGCCGTCATTAGTATGCTTAATGTTATTCTTTGCAGGCAAAGTGTACTAAAGAAACGGTTACTTTTCATATAAATCTGGATTTTTAATTTTCAACTTTCTTTCAACTTTCAATTTTCTTTGCAAGCAAAGCGTATTGAAGAAACGATTTCTTCGCAAGCGAAGCGCACTAAAGAAGATTAATTTCGCAAAATTATTAATAATTAATGAGAAAAGCGAATGTTTTACAATGTTTTACACTTGTCGGCAGCTTCTTCGGCAGGTAAAGTCTTTAGATAGTTACCAATATATTTGTCAAAGCCTTCCACATCCTCTTTGTCAGGTGTTATCTCAAATCCGCTCCGATTAAGGCGCAGCTGAATACACCAATAACAATCCAATCTAAAAGTTGCATATATCGGAATAAGTTAAAAATTTTTACTTAATTTACCACAAGTCCTGTTTTTATATAAAAGATTTGTAGGATGAAACTATTTTATAGAGAATCTATATGCCAGGTGGCTTTTATATTTTACCCCAGGCTTTAAATATGGACTGGACCAGTTTCTCTTGTTGGGGCTATCGGGATATTTCTGGCTTTCAAGACATACAGAGACATGTTTGGGATATTTGATAGAATGTTTACATTTTATGCCAGTACCTTGGAAGTTTCCTGTATATACTTGTACGCCAGGTTCGTTGGTAAACATTTCGAGGAAGATACCCGTCTTAGGTGAATATAGAGAGGCTGCCACTTGTGTGTCGTCACCTTTTGCTTTCTCATTGGAATAGGTATTAAGGCACCAGTTATGGTCATAACCGCCTGCCCATTTTATTTGGTCAAATGTAGTGTCGTCAATAAATTCGCTTATGGCATGTGGAATGGTGAAGTCCATAGGTGTGCCTTTTACCGCTTTTATCTCCCCTGTTGTCATATATGTAGAGTCAGTTGGAGTCCAGTAGTCGGCATTTATATAAAGGATCATATCGGTTGCCTCTTTTGAGGGGTCGCCATTTAGGTTGAAGTATGTATGGTTGGTCATGTTGATAACGGTCTCCTTATTGGTCTCTGCTTCAAAGAGGCAGTCAAGGGTATTGTTTTCCATGACGGTATATGTTGCCTTTGCCCTGACCCTGCCAGGGAAGTTATTGTCACCGTCTGGTGATGTCAATCGTAGTGTCAGTGTCGTCTCGTCAGGTTGTTCCACATCCCATATCTGGTACATCCATCCACTATTTCCTCCATGCAGGCAATGTCCGAAGTTGTTACGTGGAAGTTGATATTCCTGTCCACTGACGGTTATCTTTCCGTCCTTAATCCGATTAGCGTATCTTCCTACGGTAGATCCGTAGTCGCTGGGGGAGTTCACCGTATCGGCATATTGTGCAATATTGTCATATCCCAGTGCTACATCAGTCATCTTCCCATTTCTGTCTGGGACGGTGAGCGACACTATGCGTCCTCCGAAGTTGGTTATGCATACCTCCATACCGTTTTTATTCTGGATGGTATATAGGGCGGTTTTCTTTCCGTTAATGGTTGAGTCGAATTTCTCCGGATCGATACCCGACTGGGGTTTTGACTGCTGAGATGTTGGTTCGTTACCCTTCCCGTTTCCTTTCCCTTCAACGGTAATGATGACGCAGGCAACGCCCTTGCTTAAGATTCCCAGTTCTTTGGCTGCCTGCCATGACAAGTCGATAATGCGGTTCTTGGCATACGGTCCACGGTCGATAACCCGGACGACGACCTCCTTGCCGTTCTCCACATTCCTGACGCGCAGAAGCGTGCCGAAGGGGTGCGTCCGATGCGCACATATTAAATCGTTGTTGTTTAGTCTTTCTCCGCTGGCAGTTTTTGCGCCATGGACTCTTTTTGCGTAATACGTCGCAAGTCCGCGTTGTTGAGCATGTAATGATATACCATAAAACATTAATGTTGCAATGACAAAAAGGTAGCTGATTGTTTTCATAACCGGTTGTTTTGAATGTTGAAAATTGAAAGTTGGAAATTGAAATATTTTACAATTTCCAACTTTCATCAGCTTGTGGAAGCAAAGATCAGCATACTTTGTGAGAGCCTTGTCCTATGACAACGTCAATCACCTTTGGCAGCTTGTGATACTTCTCTTCGTATCTCTTCTTTGCAGTCTCAATGAAAGAGTCGTAAAGTTCGTTCTTTACAAGGTTGATGGTGCAGCCGCCGAAGCCGCCGCCCATGATGCGGGAGCCTGTGACGCCACATTCCTTGGCGATGTCGTTAAGGAAGTCGAGCTCCTCACATGATACCTCATACTCTTTTGAGAGTCCCTCATGAGTCTCATACATCTTCTTGCCGACTGTCTCGTAGTCGTTTGCGTTAAGAGCGTCGCATACAGCCAGCACACGGTCTTTCTCTCCAAGTACGAAGTGAGCACGCTTGTAGTCCTCCTCACCAACTTCCTCGCGAACCTCTTCCAGTTGCTCCCAAGTGCAGTCGCGCAGGGTCTCGAAAGTCGTTTCCGGATGTTTAGCCGCGATATGCTTGACAACATTCTCACATGAGTTGCGACGGTCGTTATATGGAGATCCTGCCAGCTCGTGCTTTACACAAGAGTTCAGTAATACGAGTTTGTAGCCTTCCGGATTAAATGGGAAATACTCAAACTCGCGGTTGCGGCAGTCGAGACGCATAAGTTTTCCTTCCTCTCCAAAGACACTGGCGAACTGATCCATAATACCGCAATTGACACCGCAGTAGTTATGTTCTGTAGCCTGTCCTGCAAGAGCCATGTCCCACTTGCTTACCTTATTATCTCCGAACAGGTCGTTTAACCCGCATGCGAAGCAACTTTCCATTGCCGCAGATGATGACATTCCCGCTCCGAGAGGCACATCACCCATGAAAGCAATGTTAAATCCTTTTACAGGTACGCCGAGCTTCTGCATTTCTTTAGCTATGCCATATATATAACGTGCCCAAGACGTGCGCGGTCCTTTCTCATCGTTCAGGTGGAAGTCTACACGGTCTTTCAGGTCAATAGCATAGCACATGATCATATCCTCCGTTCCGTTGACACGCATCTCGGCGAGAATACCCTTGTCTACAGCTCCAGGGAACACAAAACCACCATTATAGTCAGTATGCTCACCGATAAGGTTAATACGTCCGGGAGAGAAATAAATGTTACCAGTCTTGCCGTCAAAATGCTTGATGAAACGGCGTCTTACTTCTTCTATTGCTATCATATTGTTTTGTTTTAAGTTTTTAGCTTATTATCGTATTTACTATTATTAATCCACAGGAATATCCTTATTTACATTCTTACAACCAATCAGAGCATAATAAAACATATATGCCATTGCAAGAAGCGGGACGATATAACTGATCATGTAACCAGCGTTATCAGCGATAAAGTTCTGAACAAGAGGGAGCACACCACCGCCAACTACCATCATCATGAAAATGCCAGATGCTTGTGCGGTGTATTTGCCGAGTCCCTCCGTGGCGAGGTTGAATATGCTTGCCCACATAATAGAGGTGCATAAGCCGCAAAGGACTAAGAGAATGGCACTCAGGGGCACTTCTGTCATAGCGAATGACGAGCCAGTGAATAATGGCATTGAGGCTGTCACACTACTTGGAGTGAACATTGCGATTAAGATAAGAATCATACCTAAGCCCGTAGTGCAAAGCATCATGGTCTTAGATGACACTTTATCGGCAATGAAGCTGGAGCAAAGTCGTCCGGCAAGCATCAGCAACCAATAGGTGCCGGCGACAAAACCGCCAATTGTCGCTGCATTAGCAAACATACTTCCGACACCATTTGTTGCATCGGAAATGTAGAAGTTCAGAGTTCCCGGGATACCAACTTCCACACCTACATAAACAAAGATTGCAATCACGCCCATTACGAAATGACGGAAGCTCCAAGGTGAGTGCTCGAATACGGTATTGGAATCGGTCTTTCCCATCTCGGGGTCTTTGATAGGAATAAACGACAATATGATGAATGCGCATGCGAACACTGCCATGGCGATATATAGGACAAGGTTTATGTCTGCCATCTTCGTGCTTGCCGTAACCGTTCCTATGAGAGCACCGACTAACATAGGTGTGAGCGTTCCTGACAGCGAGTTCAGCGTACCCCCAATGAGGTTAAGCTGGTTTCCACGGTTTCCTCCTCCTCCAAGTAGGTTGAGCATCGGGTTTACTACGGTGTTGAGCAGACATACGGAGAATCCTGATATGAAAGCGCCAAGCAGATATACATAAAATCCTGTCAAACCTTCTGGGAATCCAGATAAATATTGAATGAGTACTCCAAAGAAGCCAACTCCTATTCCTAACAACGCTGTTTTCTTATAGCCGATTTTTGTCAGCAGCTTGCCAGCAGGGATTCCCATGAAGAGATAGGCGAAGAAATTCATGAAGTTACCCATCATTCCAAGTAGGTTGCTTCCGCCTATTTCCGGCTGGTTCTTCCAAACTACACCGATAGGAGCCGCAAGGTTAGTTACAAATGAGATCATAGCATATAGGAACATCATCGTAATAATGGCTATGATGCTGCCGTTTTGTTTTTTGTTTTCCATTGTCTCTTAATTATATTGTAAATTCTTTCTATTCATCAATTCCGAAACGGTATATTGTCTTTTGAGTGTAAGGCTGTCCTGGTTTCAGTATTACCGATGGGAAATAAGGACGGTTAGGACTGTCAGGGAAATGCTGGCACTCGAAACAGACTGCGCTTCTTCGTGGGAATGTGGCACCATTCTGTCCTTTATAGCCGTCAGCCCAGTTGTCAGAATAAAGTTGCATTCCTGGCTCAGTTGTATATACATCCATCGTGCGACCGCTTACTGGCTCTTTCAAATGTGCGGCAAAAGACAACTCACCCTCTTCTTTTTTATTGAGAACAAAGCAGTGGTCGTATCCTGATCCATTCTTAATCTGCTCATTGTCAGCATCTATATCTTGACCAATTGCTTTTTCCTTGCGGAAGTCGAAAGGAGTTCCGTCAACTTTTAGAATCTCTCCTGTTGGTATACTGGTCTCGTCAATTGGCAAGTAGAAATCAGCATTAATCTCGCATAATTGATTGTCGATGGCAGGTGTCGGATTCGCAATACCTTGAAGACTGAAAAACGCATGGTGCGTAAGGTTAATAACAGTCTTTTTGTTACTCGTTGCCTGATATTTGATAATCAGCTCGTTGCTGTCAGTGAAAGTGTATGCGACCCAGACAACAACCTCACCTGTAAAACTTTCCTCTCCATAGGAACTGACATATTTCAAAACTATGGCATGGCCGTTAACTTGGTTTGCGTCCCACACTTTGGAATGGAAGCCGTTAGGACCGCCATGCAGGGCGTTAGGTCCATTGTTGATGGCAAGTTGATATTCTTTCCCATTCAACTGGAACTTGCCTTCTTTGATACGGTTGCCATAACGTCCAATCAGTGTAGACAAATAAGGTTCTGGCGAGTTGATGACATCTTGAATATTGTCGTGTCCCTGGATAACGTTGGCTAAGTTTCCATCTTTATCAGGCACCATGATAGCGACAATAGCTCCTCCGTAATTTGTTACTGCAATCTCGTTGCCGAGACTGTTTCTTAAAATGTATAAATCGGTTTGTTTACCGTTGATCGTGGTCTGAAAGTCCTCACGTCTCAGACCACAAATGTTTTGTGTTTCGTCCGTACTCATGATGATTACTGTTTTTAGTTAGTAATAGTATTCTGCAAAGTAACAAAAAAATAACGATAATGGCAAATGAAAACAATGAAAAAAGTAATATTCAGTGAGTTAAAAACACTTAAAGCTCATGGCTCAGGAAGTCTGCGACAATATAACTGCTTCCTCCAACAAAGATAAAATCTTCATTGTCGGAATCCGACAAAGCGGCGTCAAATGCGTCTGCAACGCTTGTGTATGTGTTGCCTTTCAACTTGTGTCCGGCTGCTATGCGAGCCACAACCTCTGCCGGGACGGCACGATGGTTGTTTGCTTGTGTCCAATAGTATATAGCATGTTTTGGCAAAAGACTCATCACTGTGTTAATGTCCTTGTCATTAACCATGCCGAAAACTATCCTTAGTGTTTTGCAAGGTTGCATGGCTATTTGTCGACTTAAATGTCTCCATCCGCCAACATTATGTCCGGTGTCGCAGATTACTTTAGGTTCTTTCTGAATGACTTGCCATCGTCCCATCAAGGATGTATTCTCACATACATGTGCCAGACCTTTTCGGATAGCAGAATCTCCAATCTCTAAAGGTAAAGAGCTGATACTTGTAAGAATGGTTTGTTTGTTTAATATCTGGTAAGATCCGTTTAGCTCGAATGGTATGTCTTTGCCAAGTATCTCTTGGTCTTGTGCAAAAACGATTTTTGCATGTTTGTCTTTTGCGACATTCTCAAAAACAGGACGAGTCTCTTCGTTGTATTCTCCAATGACAACTGGTATTCCTTGTTTGATTATGCCAGCTTTCTCTTTTGCAATCTGTGCCAATGTATTACCAAGAAATCCTGTGTGGTCAAATGAGATGTTTGTTATGACTGATAGGATAGGTGTGATAATATTTGTGCAGTCAAGTCGTCCGCCAAGTCCAACCTCAATGACGGCGATGTCTATCTTTTCATCTGCAAAATATTTAAACGCCATTGCAGTTGTTAGCTCAAAGAAAGAAGGGTATAATACCTGTTCTTTTTTGGGGGGAAGGGTTGTGTCTGATGAAATGTTTTCTTTATTCCATTTTCTGAAATCTTTTACGAAGTCAATGACGTATTGCTCACTGATACACTGACCGTTAATTCGTATTCGCTCACGAAAATCTATAAGGTGTGGGGATGTGTATAAGCCTACTTTATATCCAGCTTCTTGAAGCACTGATGCAATGGTATGTGAGCATGAGCCTTTTCCGTTAGTGCCAGCAATATGAATAGTTTTATATTGCTTGTGTGGATGTCCATAGTGCTCATCGAGTATTAGTGTGTTTTCTAACCCTTCTTTATAAGCAGAAGCCCCCATGTGTTCAAACACGGGGGTAACATTAAACAGATAATCGATGGTTTCTTTATAGGTCATCTTAATATAGTTGCTGTCAATATAATCAGTTAAAGTAATTTCTAAATTTCTGGAAAATACTCTGTGCTGTTATCTTATCTCCTTTGAAGTTGTCGCTGTCTCTTAATTTCTCGATGACTTCTTTTTCTTCTTTATTAAGAGTCTTTGGCACATATACACTGACATTGACAATTAAGTCACCTTTCTCATTCCCGTATCCACGTACAGGGTTCAGTCCTTTGTCTCGCAATCTAAGCGTCTTGCCAGGTTGTGTTCCAGGATCAATTTTTATCTTAACATTGTTGCCTTCAATGGTGGGTATGTCGACAGTGCCACCAAGAGCGGCAGTAGGAAAGTCTAATAACAGGTTGTACAGTAAATTGTTGCCGTCACGAACAAATGTCTCATTTGGCTCTTCTTCAATAAATACTTGTATGTCGCCTGTAATTCCGTTGTGCTTTCCGGCATTTCCTTTTCCTGGTACATTGACAACCATACCCTCAGCGACACCTGCGGGTATGTTAATTTCTACAACTTCCTCACCCTTGACAACTCCTTCTCCGTGACAGTTATGGCATTTGTTCTTAATGATCTTGCCTTCACCACCACAGATATGACAAGTTGTCTGTGTTTGCATCATACCGAAAATGCTCTGTTGGGTGCGGATTTCCATTCCAGAGCCATGGCAGTTTGGACATGTTTCGCTGTTACTTCCTCCTTCAGAACCGCTACCATGACAATGGGGGCACTCTATATCTTTGCGTACCTTAAACTTCTTTGTTACGCCAGTAGAGATTTCTTGTAAAGTCAAACGTACTTTCAGACGAAGGTCCGTGCCTCGGTACTTTGCAGGCTGGCGATGACCTCCACCGAAGCCGCCAAAGCCTCCGCGCCCACCAAAAACATCTCCAAACATAGAGAAAATGTCATCCATTGAGAATCCGCCGCTAAAGCCTCCGAAGCCGCCAGCTCCTCCAAGTCCCTCAAATCCGAACTGATCGTAAGCTTGTCGCTTCTGTGGGTCATGAAGCACATCATATGCCTCTGCCGCTTCCTTGAACTTCTCTTCAGCTTCTTTGTTGTCAGGATTCCGGTCAGGGTGATATTTGATAGCTATCTTTCGGTAAGCTTTTTTTATCTCATCTTCTGAGGCATTCTTGCTAATTCCAAGCACCTCATAGTAATCTCTTTTCTGTGCCATTTAATTGTAAGTGTCAATTAAGTTATTGTCCTACAGCCACTTTTGCGTGTCTGATTACTTTGTCATTTAATAGATATCCGTTTTGTACACAGTCAATAACTTTTCCTTTCTTTTCCTCGCTCACGCCTGGAACCATTGCGATGGCCTCATGATAATCCACATCAAAATCCTTGTCCTCTGTTTCAATCTTCTTGACTCCCATGCCTTCCAGCGTCTTGACGAATTTGTGGAATATCAGTTCCATGCCCTCTTTAATAGCTGCGGGATTGTCAGTATTGTCGGCAATGGCACGTTCAAAGTCATCTAAAACAGGTAAGATACCTGTGATAGTTTTCTCTCCTCCATTGAGAATAAGTTCTGCCTTCTCTTTTAGAGTACGTTTCTTATAGTTCTCAAACTCAGCAATAGTGCGGAGCAGTTGATCGCGCAATTTGACGTTTTCTTCCTGAACTTTTTCTAAAGGAGATAACTCAGAGCTTTCTGCATTCTCTGACTCTTCTGATTCCTTTTCGTTTTTGTTGTTGTCATTACAACGTTCTTCAGTAACTTGTTCCTCAATGTTACCGTCTTCTATTTCGATTTCTTTTTCCTTTGCCATAATGCTAAATATTTTATGTTTTCTTCCACAAATACTGTGCCAATAATTATGAGTACATCTTAATTTTCAGTTCTTTTATGTCTGAATCATATATATAGTCGTCGTAGCTCATAAGCTTGTCAATTGTACCATTGGGGGTCAGTTCTATAATGCGGTCGGCAACCGTGTTGATAAACTCATGGTCATGAGAAGCAAAGAGTATGTTTCCTTTGAAAGCGATGAGATTATTGTTGAAAGCCTGAATTGACTCAAGGTCAAGGTGGTTGGTTGGGGTGTCAAGAATCAGACAGTTGGCGTTTTTCAACTGCATGCGGGCAATCATACAACGCATCTTTTCTCCACCAGACAGTACATTTACTTTCTTATCTACCTCTTCCTGCTTGAAAAGCATACGCCCAAGATAACCTTTCATCACAACTTCATTTCCAGTGCCGAACTGGCTCAACCATTCAACCAGATTCATGTTACTGTTAAAGAATTCTGTATTGTCAAGAGGAAGATAAGCTGTTGTTATGGTAATACCCCATTTATATGTGCCCGCATCAGCCTGACGTTTTCCGTTGATAATCTCAAACAATGCTGTCATCGCCTTAGGATTATGAGAAAGAAAAACTGTTTTCTGCCCCTTCTCAATGACAAAATTGACGTTGTCGAATAATATGGTTCCGTCTGAGTCAACGGCTTTTAAACCTTCAACTTCAAGGATTTGGTTACCTGGCTCTCGCTCCATGGTAAAGATTATTCCTGGATATTTCCTTGTAGAGGGAGTGATTTCTTCTACATTAAGTTTCTCAAGCATCTTCTTGCGTGAAGTGGTTTGTTTTGACTTCGCCACGTTTGCGGAGAAACGACGGATAAACTCTTCTAACTGCTTTCGCTTTTCATCAGCTTTCATTTTTTGGTTCTGTGCCTGGCGAAGTGCCAGCTGCGAACTCTCATACCAGAAAGAGTAGTTGCCGGAGAATACAGTTACTTTACCAAAGTCAATGTCAACAGTTTGGGTGGAAACAGCATCTAAGAAATGACGGTCGTGGGACACAACCAGTACGCATTGCTCCAGATTGCTCAGGTATTCCTCTAACCACTGTACAGTGTCAAGGTCGAGGTCGTTAGTAGGCTCATCGAGTAGTAGGTTGTCTGGATGTCCAAACAGGGCTTTGGCCAGCATCACACGCACTTTCTCATTATTGGATATGTCTGCCATAATCTTTGTGTGCTCAGACTCCTTTACACCAAGATTTTGTAACAATTGAGCGGCTTCGCTTTCAGCCTCCCAGCCATTCATTTCTGCAAATTTAAGTTCCAATTCTGCAGCTCGGTTACCATCCTCTTCTGTCATCTCTGGCTTAGAGTACAGAGCTTCCCGCTCTTTCATATTCTCCCAAAGTGGCTGATGACCTTGTAACACAGTGTCCATGACAGAAAAAGAGTCATACTTGAAATGGTCCTGGTCAAGAACCGACAAACGTTCGCCGGATCCCAACTCAATAGTACCTTTGTTAGCTTCCAATTCCCCACTGATAGCTTTTAGCAAAGTAGACTTGCCGGCACCATTAGCACCAATAATACCATATATGTTTCCTGCTGTGAATTTGATGTTTACGTCTTTGTAAAGAACTCGCTTTCCAAATTGAATAGCCAGATTTGTAACTGTTATCATATTGCCTTTTACCTTATTATATTTATATTAGGATGCAAAGGTAATGAAAAATGATGGAAAACAAAAGAATTTCTTTATTTTTCTTATCTCTCTGTAATGATGTAGCATAGTTAAACTATTTTAACGGAAAATCTGTGCAATAACTTGCTAAATAATATATCTTTGCAATATTATTTATCATGCATAATAGATATTTATTGCCTCTTCTCGCAGTATTAAATATATTGCTAATCTTACCGCTGTCTTGTACTAAGGAGAGTGGTAAGGGAGCAGTATGTCGCTCTGCGTATTATTGGAGTACGACATTTGCTCTTGATACAGCCCAACAAGGCTTCATCCACAGGGAATCTATAAGTAAGTTGTATCTTCGCTATTTCGATGTTGTCGTGGATGCTGATGGAAAGGTGATGCCTAATGCTACAGTACGGTTCTTGTCTGGACGGCCAAAAGGAGTAGAGATTGTACCTACTGTGTATATCATGAACAATTGCATGGATAAAAATATAAGTAATCTTGACTCTCTGTTGTTACACCGTGTATTACAGATGAATGAGACAAACGACATTGATAGTGTAGGTGAGTTGCAGATAGACTGTGATTGGACAATCAGTACCAGGGATAAGTTCTTTTCCTTTCTTGAGAAATTGTCTTATCGCGCATTGCAAAAAGGCATAAAATTATCGGTCACGATAAGATTGCACCAGCTTTCTCAACCTGTTCCTCCAGTTTCACGTGGGGTATTGATGATGTATAATACTGGTGATGTGAGAGAGGCTTACAATGATAGGAACCCTATTCTTGACATGCGAGATGTGAGACCGTACCTTAGGTATTTGAAAAACTATGATCTTTCTTTGTCAACGGCCTATCCTGTATTCGCATGGAATGTTTTGTATCGTGATGGCAAGTATGTAGGAATCCTTCATGGTGATGATGATTTTCCAGTGATAGCAGGAGATGTTATTAAGGTGTTTGAGCCGTCGCTCAATACTGTGATAGAAGCTCGTGACGCTGTAGGCAGTAATCGTGCCGATGCGAATACAGAAACGGTGTTGTTTGATATCAGTTCAAAAAATATACAAAGAATTAACCAATATCATTATGAAAAAGTTTATAGCAATTAGTTTTCTGTCGTTATGTTTCTCAATCGACGGTCTTGCTTGTGCAGATGTATGCTGCCAGCATAACTACTACTTGTTCAGTGTCTTTAACAGGGAGTTGTTGTCACACAATCTTTTCTCCGATCGGCTCGATGCCTATTGGAAGCGATATACTGGGGGAAAGGTTGATGGATGGTATATGCATGAAAAAGAAATTTTGGAATGTGCTAAGAATAAGCGTGATAGTGAGATGTTGGCATATCTGACAGAGCTGAACAAGTACTTAGGTGTCTGCGATGAACTTGGTGAGACGTGGGACTATCCTACAAAAGAGAGGCTGGCAGCCAGAAAACAGACTTTCTCTACCATGATACAGAAAGCTGATAATTACCGAGGTGAAAGGCTGAAGGGGCAGTGGATGCTGTTGCGAATGCGTGCCAATATGGTGCAAGGCAATCACCAGGCCAATGTAGCTTATTGGGAACAAAAGGCATCAAGGCAACCTGCAAGTGTATACCGCGACATGATGCGTAACATCTATGCCGGAGCACTTATGCATGTGGGACGTAGGATTGATGCATGCAATGAGTTTGCCTCGCAGGGTGATATGCTGAGTCTGAAATGGGCAATGCGCAAGTACCGTAACCTTGCCGGCATACAGAAGATTTATCAGGAGAATCCCAACATGCCGTCATTGGCATATCTGGTGCAGGATTTCGTTAACAACGCGCAGGAAACCCTCGACCAGTCAAAAGTTACAGACATTGGTGTTGATGAAGAATGGATGGAGGAAATTGACGCTCGTAATATTCGCAAAGAAGAGGCCGATCGTTTCATTACGTTTGCTAAAAAAGTGCTGTCGGAAAATAAAACAAAAACACCGGCGTTATGGCAGGCTGCAATAGGTGAGTTGCAGTATCTTTATAATCGTAACGATGAGGCTATGACTACGCTGAACTCTGCGATGTCGCTGGATGGCACGGAGCGCATGAAAGAGAACGTGAGAGCCATTCGTGCGGTTGCATCGGTACGGAGCAAGATGTTTCATGAAAGGAACTATAACCAGTGGATAACACAGGAAATAAAATGGCTTGTATCAAAAGGCAAGGCGGAAGGCTACTCAAACAGCCACTATACAGAAGTATTAGACCGTCTGATATATAGTGAGCTTGCACCACGCCTTAGTAAGGAGGGGTATTCTGAGCTTGCCTTAGCACTGTATGCTGTGTACGAAAACCAAGAATACGTCTGGGGACAGAAAAAAGATGACTCATGGTACGATCCCAGTTGGAATGGCAACTATAGTGGCGAGTACTATAGTGAACTTGACGGAATGAGTGGTGACAAGCTGAGAAACTATGTGTCATGGATGGCAAAAGCACCTGCCGATGAGCTTGAGCAATGGGTCAAGGGAGGTGCATCTGTTGATAAAGAATATTTCAACGACCTTATAGGTACTCATTACTTGGCAGAAGGACGTTTCGCTGACGCTGCTACATATCTGCGAAAAGTTTCACCTAAATTTATGGAAGGTCAGAATTTCAGCTGGTATCTTGCCAACCGTGACTATACTAAGCCTGTTTGGATATACAATCAGCGCACGTCAGGATTTAGCTCAGAGGAAGGGGCAAACAAGGGAAAACTTCATGATAACCCTAAGCTCCGTTTCTGTGAGGATATTATTAGAATGGAGTCACAATTCGGTTTGGCAGAAACCGGTTTACGTGAGAAATTGGCATACCAACTCGCTACACGCTTGTATCAGGCATCACCGTGGGGTGACTGCTGGTATCTTACACACTACGGATGGAGTTGCGGAGATTCGGCAGTGGTTGGTGAGCTTGACTATGTGGCAAGAGCCGTTCACTATTTAGAGGTGAGTCGCAAGAGTACAGACTTCGACCTAAGGCAGCAAAGTCTTTATGCGTTAGCTTTCATTCCTATGGATCCATGGGCGACAACAAGATGGGATAGTGAAGCATGTGATATGGTGACAATAATAAACCGTAACTCTCGACAGTATCGGGCTCTCATGGATCTTGCGCTTTTCAGACGGAATAATAGCAGTCGTCTCGCAAGCTATGTAACTAATTGTGATTTGTTAAAAAAGTTTCAGTAAATAACTAAAAGGAGTCCTCGACCGAGGACTCCTTTTGGTTTAGTGTTGATCATTCTCTTCTTGCATGTCAATAAACTGGCGGTTCATGTTATAAAACTCGTATTGTAAGAATCCCAGTTTCTGAGAAGGAATGACATGCACTCCAAACCCATACTTCATTTGCCATTGCAGCTTCATTGAAATGAAACCTTGATTGATATATGCGGCAACATACGGGTGGACGTGCAAGTAAAATTTCTTGATGCCTATCTTATTGACCATGTTGTCAATTTTCCTCTCTAATTGGTCGGTGAAAAGAAAGCTTGATTTTATCTTTCCACTACCGAAACAGGTTGGGCAATCTTCCTCAACATTAATGTCTACAGCTGGACGCACTCTTTGGCGAGTTATTTGCATAAGCCCGAACTTAGATAACGGGAGGATATTATGGCGGGCGCGGTCTTTCTTCATATTCTCGCACATGCGCTCATATAACATTTGCCTATCCTCTGCAAGATTCATGTCAATGAAATCAACGACAATGATACCTCCCATGTCCCTTAGTCGGAGCTGTCGTGCCAGTTCGTCGGCTGCTCCTAAGTTTGTCTCTAAGGCATTTTGTTCCTGTCCGTTCTCCTTCTTGGTGCGTATTCCGCTGTTTACATCAACTACGTGCATCGCTTCTGTATGTTCGATAATCATGTATGCTCCGTGCTTGTAGTTGACCGTTTTCCCAAATCCGGATTTCAGTTGTTTGGTAACATCGAAAGCATCGAATATGGGAATTTTCCCATCGAAGAATTTTACTATGCCCGCCTTTTCAGGGGCTATTAGAGAGACATAGTTCTTTATTGCCGTACAAATCTCCTCATCGTTGACATGAATGCTTTCATATGTCGGGTTGAAGAGGTCGCGTATCATCGCTACTGCTCTTCCCGTCTCTTCGAAAGCCATTTGTGGCAGCTGAGTTGTCTTCTGAACCTTTGTGATAGTGTCGTTCCACCGTGTTAGAAGAACTTTCATCTCAGCGTCGAGTTCTGCCACCCTCTTTCCTTCAGCCACTGTTCTGACAATTACTCCAAAGTTTTTTGGAGTAATGCTTCGAATGAGTTGTTTTAGGCGTGCCCGTTCGGCACTGCTTTTGATTTTTGAGGAAACGGATACTTTGTCATTGAATGGAATCAGCACCAAATAACGTCCGGCGAAAGACAACTCACATGTCAGACGTGGACCTTTGGTGGAAATGGGTTCTTTAACAATCTGTACCAACAGCTCCTGTCCAACTGTAAGTGTTGTTTGCACACTGCCGTCTTTTTTTAGGTCAGGCTGATGTGTTGCCTTGTTAATAGGATAAAGCCGTTTCCTGTCACTTTGTACCTGTTTCAGATACTTTGTGTAAGAGTTAAATTGATTTCCGAGGTCAAGATAATGTAAAAAGGCTTCGCGTTCATAACCTACATCCACAAAACAGGCATTAAGCCCAGGCATTAGCTTCTTAACCTTTGCCAAGTAGATGTTTCCGACAGAGAAAGATGCCTCACGCGGCTCTTTCTGGTATTCAACCAGTTTTTTGTCTTCGAGCAGCGCTATCGATATCTCTTTCTGTCCAGCATCGATAATTACTTCGCTCGTCATTTTTTAATTAACTTGAATTGGGTTGCCTCCATTAAAATGGAGAATTGAGAACCCTCTGATTAAAGGATTCTCAATCCTTACTCCGAAAGGCAGTAAGCTTACTTGCTCTTGTGCCTGTTCTTTCTTAGTCTCTTCTTACGCTTATGCGTAGCCATCTTGTGACCCTTTTTCTTTCTTCCGTTTGGCATAGCTTATTATTATTAAATGTTTTATATATATAAATTATGTGTTATTATTTATCCCTTCATTTTCTCAACAAAACTTTTCGACGGCTTGAATGCCGGGAAGTCGTGTGCGTCAATGATAAGAGTTGTATTCTTTGAAATGTTGCGTGCGGTCTTTGCAGCCCTGTGCTTTACTATAAAACTACCGAATCCACGGAGATATACGTTTTCTTTCTTCTCAGCCAGGCTGTTTTTGATGGATTCCATTACTGCTTCTACAACGATAGTAACTTCTTTCTTTGCGATACCAGAACTGTCTACGATACCGTTGATAATATCTGCCTTTGTCATGTCTTTTCTATCTCCTTTTAAACTAAAATATCAAAATTGAATGTAAAATACATATTTTTTCTAACGGACTGCAAAGATAGTGCTTTTTGGCTTTATACGGAAATTTATTTGCGATTTTTTACAAAAATACCTGATTTTCTTTGCTTTGTGATTATTTTAATAGTATCTTTGCACCAATAAATGAAGATGCCAAACTCCAAGTTTCATATTTTAAAGAGTATATAAAATGGGAATAGCAATAGGAATAGATGTGGGTATAAGCACGACGAAGATTGTCGGTATATATAACGGCAAGGTAATCTCACCGTTAAGGGTGAAGGCTACTGACCCTGTGACATCTCTTTATGGAGCTTTCGGTAAGTATCTTTACGACAACCATATTGATCTTCCGGACGTGGAGAAAGTTATGCTTACCGGTGTGGGGGCTGCATATATAGACAAACCTGTATATGGCTTGCCAACAGAGCATGCTGAGGAGTTCCGTGCCGATGGCTTAGGTGCTATGTTTGAGTCTAAGCTCCAAAGAATGATTGTGGTAAGCATGGGCACCGGTACATCAATTGTGAGTTGTGATGGAAATGACATAAGACATATTGGAGGTATAGGTATAGGTGGTGGAACGCTTACAGGTCTTTCACGTATTTTATTGAAAACAGACGACGTGATGCAAATCGCCTCCCTTGCAATGCAGGGGGATATAAGACACATAAACTTGCTGATTGGTGATATCTCGGCAAAACCATTACCAGGATTGCCCATGGATGCTACCGCGTCACTTTTTGCTGCAGCCCAGGCTGACTCGTCACGTGAGGATATTGCACTTGGACTTATTTGTATGGTATTGCAGGCTGTTGGTTCTGCAACCATATTAAGTGCCTTGAATAGTGGTATACGTGATTTTGTGCTTATTGGCAATCTTACACTTCTGCCACAATGTAAGTATGTGTTCCCGTTGATGGAGAAACTATATGATGTTCATTTTATCATACCTAAATACTCGGAGTTCTGTACGGCTATTGGTGCGGCATTATGCTATTTGAATCCGAAGCAGGAATAGCCGTCTCAAACTATTTCGCATGGAAATGTCGGAACTTTAGCTAATCAGCAGACTCAAGCCTTTCACGAAGCATATCTTTATCAAAAGTAATGACTTGACCAAAAATCCCAAGTGAAAGAATCTGGTCTTTGCCTTTCATCCGTATGGATGTGGTGTTAAAAAGGTAGTAGTTATGTACTTTTAGTTTGCTTCCTAAGGCAAGTTGTATTGATGTGTTTACAAGGCTTTTTCCTATTGACGTTATGACATTGTTACCGAATCCTCTGTTGGTGGCTTCTTCGTCAACATATTCCTTGATAGCTTTCATCATGGCTTCCTTATGGGCTTTCTTATCTGGTACTGTTTGAGTCATCAACACAGCTATAAGTAAAATAATTACTATGGAAATCAGCTTCTTCATCGTTTATGGTATTTACTTGTGAAAGAGCGGTTTAGATTAAATCAGCTCAACCTTATTGATGTCTTGTTCCTTGTCGCAGTAATGACATTTGCAGATGCCTCGTTCTTTGTCAATCACATGGAAAATAGTTTGCATGGGTTCATTGTTAGTAATACAAACTGGGTTGTTACATCTCACAATGCCGCATAGCTTGTCGGGTGTGTCGACGGTTTTCTTTTCTACCACCTCATATCCTCTAATGATGTTAAGTACGACTTTTGGTGCGACAACAGACAAGCGTGATATTTCTGAGTCAGTAAAAAACTTGTCGCTTACTTTAATGATGCCTTTACTCTTCACTTTCTCCGAAGGATAATTATATCCTATAGTGACTGGTGTCTTGGCATCTTTGAGTCCCAGCAGGTTTACGACTTGAAATGTTCTGTCAGCTGGTATGTGGTCGATTACGGTGCCATTTTCTATGGCAGCTACAAGCATCTCTTTTTTTTGCATGGCTTTCTTTTATTTAAAGATTTTTTGTATCCCGGTTTTCAAGGGCTTGTTTGGTAGGAATATCAGATTATGGTTTTGTCGTTTTTGACTTCATCAAGAGTGATACCAAGGCAATAACAGAATAATGCCTCGCGTGCGTAAAGTCCATTTTGAGCTTGTTGTATGTAATAAGCGTGTGGGTTGTCATCTACATCATATGCTATTTCATTTACCCTTGGCAGCGGGTGGAGTATTTTCATGTTTTCTTTTACGTTTCCCAGCATGTCATTGCGGAGAATGTAAACATTCTTGACGTGTTCATATTCCATGAGATCTGAAAAACGCTCTTTCTGGACTCGAGTCATGTAAATAATGTCAGCGTCAGAGATAACTTTGTCGTTGAAAGCCGTATGCTCTTGGTATTTAATGTCGTGCTCATCGCAGAAAAGCTTATATTCTTTTGGCATGGCGAGCTCTTTGGGCGCTACAAAGTGGAAGGTCGGATTAAAGTGGCGCATTGCCATAATAAGCGAATGTACCGTTCTGCCATATTTCAAGTCGCCTACAAGGTAAATATTTAAGTTTTCCAGCGTGCCTTGTGTCTTGTATATTGAATAGAGGTCAAGCATACACTGGGATGGGTGTTGGTGTGCTCCATCACCAGCATTGATGATTGGTATCGGTGCTATCTCGCTGGCATATTGAGCAGCACCTTCAATGTAATGTCGCATGGCAATTACGTCGGCATAGTTGCTGACCATGAGAATAGTATCTTTCAATGTCTCACCTTTTGTTCCACTGGTAACTTTTGGGTCGGCAAATCCGATGACTCTCGCACCAAGTCTGTTTGCAGCTGTCTCGAAACTCAGGCGGGTACGTGTAGAGGGCTCAAAAAAAAGAGTCGCTACTACCTTTCCTTTTAGCAGCTCTCTGTTTGGGTGTTTCTCGAATTCTTGCGCCATTTCAATCAAATACAGGATTTTCTCGCGCGATAGTCCTTCGATGTTTACAAAATTATGTTTTTTCATATTGAAGTATGATAATAGAAGTTTTCGACTGCGAAGTTACACATAAAATTTAAAATATCATAGCATTGGCATGGAAAAAAACAAGTTTTTATTTTGCTTTGTATTTATTTTGCATTATCTTTGCAGGGATTTACATCGAAAAAGTATGAGAAGAGCGTTTGTACATTTCCTTTGGGGAGCATTGATAGTTATTGTTGGCGGTATCGCCCTATTCTTTATCGGCGTTTGGAATGGATGGGTCGGATATATGCCAGATATGGAGGCTTTGCAGAACCCGATAGACAAATATGCCTCACAGGTATATTCTGGTGACGGTAAGCTGATCGGAACGTGGAACCTTAACAAAGCAAACAGGGTTGCGGTTGACTACAATAATCTGTCACCGCATGTCGTACATGCACTCGTGGCTACGGAAGACGAACGCTATTATGAACATTCCGGGATTGATTTTATCGCATTGGGACGTGCCATCGTTAAACGTGGATTTATGGGGCAGGAGAGTGCGGGAGGTGGCTCAACCATCACACAGCAGCTCGCAAAACAGCTCTATTCAGAGAAAGCTCATAATACGATGGAGCGTCTGTTGCAGAAACCTATTGAATGGGTCATCTCAATAAAGCTTGAGCGACACTTCACAAAAGAGGAAATTGTCGCCATGTACCTTAACTATTTTGATTTCCTTCATAATGCAGTGGGAATCAAGCGTGCTGCAAATCTTTATTTTGGAAAGGAACCCAGGAACCTTACAGTGCCACAGGCTGCTACTCTTATAGGCTTATGCAAAAATCCTTCTCTGTTCAATCCTACGAAATATCCGGATAGGTGCAAAAGCCGACGCAACGTCGTAATGCAGCAGATGGTGAAGTGTGGGTATCTTACAAATGGTGAATATGATAAATATGCAAGTGAGCCGCTTGGTGTATCACTCAATGAGACAAAGCCTGTAGATGGCTCGGGTGATTATTTCCGCGAGTTCCTACGTAAGTATATGATGGCACAGAAACCTGAGCGTGACAAATATCCTTCATGGAATAACCGTCAATTCACACTTGATTCCGTGGCATGGGCGGAAGATCCGCTTTATGGATGGTGTAATAAGAATACTAAGCGCAATGGTGAGCATTATAATATATATACTGACGGACTTAGAATTTTTACTACAGTTGACACCAGAATGCAACAATATGCTGAACAGGCTGTTAAGAAACATGTGGCAGGATATTTACAGCCTCTATTCAACCGTACCAATACATACAAGAAGTATGCGCCGTTCTCTTCTGGAGTGTCAAAAAAGACGATTAAATCCATTCTCAACCGCTCAATACGCCAAAGTGAGCGCTATCGTAGAATGAAAGAGGCTGGGGCATCGCCCGACGAGATAAGAAAGGCGTTCCGTACACCGAGAGAGATGACAGTCTTTAGTTATAGTGGGGAAAAAACTATGACAATGACGCCTATAGATTCGATTTTATATTATAAGTCATTCCTCAGATCTGCATTCATGAGTATGGATGCAAAGACCGGTGACGTAAAAGCGTATGTGGGAGGGTTAGATTTCGAGTATTTTAAGTATGATATGGTCATGCTTGGACGACGACAGGTAGGATCAACAATCAAGCCGTATCTCTACTCGTTAGCTATGCAAAACGGAATGACTCCTTGCTCAACTGCACCGAATGTACAGAGAACCTATGGCGGGTGGACACCACGTAATGGCAGCAGGGCACGATATGGTCAGCAAGTGCCGCTAAAATGGGGACTGCAGACTTCTAATAACTGGATATCTGCATATCTTATCACTCAGCTTGGACCGTCACAGTTCGTAAATATATTGCACGATTTCGGTCTGCATAATCCAGACATAGACAAGAATACATCGCCAGTATTGTGCCTTGGACCTTGTGAGGTTTCTGTAGGTGAGATGGTAAGTGCATACACTGCTTTTGCAAACAAGGGAGTAAGATGTGCACCAAGATTTGTAACGAAAATTGAAGATAGCCACGGCAATGTTATCGCACAGTTCACTCCACGTATGAATGAGGTGATTAGCGAGGATAACTCATATAGGATGCTTGAAATGCTTAGGGCGGTAGTTGACTATGGTACTGGTAGCCGCCTGAGAAGAAGCTTCGGGTTCAGTGGACAAATAGGTGGTAAGACTGGTACAACCAATAACAACTCTGACGGATGGTTCATGGGATTTACACCTGAATTGGTGAATGGATGCTGGGTCGGTGGTGAGGACCGTGACATACACTTCGATGCTACAAGTATAGGTCAAGGTGCTACAATGGCATTGCCTATATGGGGCTATTATATGAAACTGGTATATGCTGATAAATCGTTAGGTTACCATTCTGATGCAAAGTTCGATGTACCTGAAAAATTTGATCCTTGTGACGTCAATGACGCAGGCGATTTTGATGGTATAGAGGATATCTTTGAGTAATCCGATATATTCTATTATCAGAAACTCGGCTCGGCTTCGCCACGAGTGTAGATAGTTGAGCCGTCGTCACCATTGTGCACGATGCCGCCTCCTATACTGAGCGTCGTTTTATCTACATTGATAAATCGCGCATTCAGACCGTAAGCCACTGGAGAAACCCAGTTGCGCTCTTCGTCAAAGTCTGCAGTAAGCATAAGCCTGTTTGCGCCAGGAGCACCTTCAGCCTCTCGATACCATAACAGTTTCCACGTACCTGTGAATGTGCCATTCTCACCGTCCACATCCTGCCAGTCGGTGTACTGTTTTTTGCCTTCGATGGTGACAAGTTCCCTGCTTTGCCATTTGCGCATACCTTTCAGCGTGCCGTCTTCATTAAACGTCAGGCACTCGTAGTAGCGTCCTTTGTCCTTGATGGACTCGATATGCCACGTGCCAACGATATATTTCGAGAATTGCTCCCGCAGTAGCTCCGTCTTCTCATGAGCCTCTGGGTCTGCCCATTCTGGATTGCTGCTACAAGATGTGAGGGAGAAGGCTGCAAGCATGGCAAAGACGTGTATCCAAATCTTCATTGTTTTCATTTGCACTATAATTTTAGATGTCAATATTCTGTTTAATTAAACGGCGAAAGTCAGTAATCTTGTACCGGCAAGCGTTAAACATTCTTAATTACACTCTCTTTCTGTAGTTCGTAACACGTTCAAGATGGGTTTGTCAACATGAGTTCTAAAGATAATGTCTGTGCCGACATTTCATTTCGTCTTAAGCGGTAAGGATTTTTTCATAAATATTCATAAATCTATAGTGCTAAGTTCTTAAATGTATCGCAGATTTACTAACTTTGTATATTATTACCATCTGACTTTATTAGCTTTTACCATATAAAAATTAGGTTTAATATAAACATTATATACAGATAACAAATTATGAAGGTATTATTAATTAACGGCAGTGCCCACAAAAAGGGTAACACATTCCTTGCGCTGAGTGAGGCAGCTAAGACTTTGGAACAACAGGGTATAGAAACCGAGATTATACAGATTGGTACGAAAGCTGTGCGAGGCTGTATCGCCTGCGGACAGTGTAAGATCAAACAACTGGGACGTTGCGTGTTCGATGATGATATTTGCAATCGTGTTTCTGAGAAACTTGACACGGCTGATGCTCTCATCGTTGGCTCACCGGTGTATTACGGTCAGCCTAACGGCTCAGTGCTGTCGCTTATACAGCGTATGTTCTTCTCCGCTGGCGAGAAAGTTGTGAACAAACCAGCTGCCGCCGTCTGCGTATGCCGCCGTGGAGGTGCCACTGCTGCATTCCAGACAATGAATATGCCCTTTCAAATGATGAATATGCCTATCGTCACCTCACAGTACTGGAATATTGTGTATGGACGTGAGGAAGGACAGGCCGCTCTTGATACTGAGGGCATGCAAACCATGCGTACGATGGCAAACAATATGGCTTGGATGTTGAAGAAGATCCACGCTGATGGTGATCCCTCTTATCCAGAGCGTGAGGAGTGGCAACCTATGCACTTCATTAGAAATTCTTAAATATTTTGAGTCAGGTTATACCTTAGAGTCATCTACCGTACTCATCATAAGAAACGTTTTCTGGTTTCCACTTATCCTTCGGCTTGGGCTGCTCCGCAGGGTAGCCGATGACAACTGTGCATAGTGGAATGAGAGTATCTGGCAGCTTCAGAGCCTTGCTAACGGGAGTCATACGCTCATCCATCGGATATAGTGCCGTCCATACAGCTCCCAGACCTTGTGCGTGTGCTGCCAGCAATATATTCTCTGTAGCGGCAGAACAGTCCTGAATCCAGAACTGACGACCTTTACCCTCCAGTGCTTTCGTCATGTCTCCACAGACCACGATGGCTAACGTTGCCGACCTCAACATACCGGCACGGGGATTGGCTTCTGCCAGTTCTCCAAGCTTTGCCTTGTCGCTCACTACCACGAAATGCCATGGCTGGGCATTCACGGCAGTAGGAGCAGCCATGCCAGCACGAAGCATTGCTTCAATCTTTTCTTTCTCTACAGGCTTATCCGTGTATTGGCGGATACTTGTACGCGTCATAATCATTTCCAACATAGCTTTGCTTTTGTCATTACTATCATTTTTCAACTCACTCTGACCATTGCATGCGCTTATCAAAGCTGCAAATGCAACAACAAAGATACTCATTCTTTTCATATTTGTGATCTGTTAATTTGAAGAAATAAAACTCTCTCTATATATATTAGTTATGGCAAAGATAATAATTTTTTTTGTCATTGGCTTAACTGCTTCTATTTTTTTATTATTCTCTTTGTCTTTTCAAGATTATTTCTTATATTTGCAGATGTGTAACCATAAGAGATATTTGCAAGAAATCATAGAAGGATATGAATATTGAACAGGTTAGAGAATACACATTGTCACTTCCAGGCGTGACCGAAGACCAAGCTTTTGGTGAAGACATTCTCAACTTCCGTTTGGAAGGTAAAATATTTGTCTGCCTGTGGTTAGGCGGTGGTAAGTATGATATGAAGGGCTCTGCCTCGAGGTTGGCAATGAAGCTGTCGCCTGAAAGGAATGTGGAACTTCGGGAACAGTTCTCTGGTGTAACACCTGCATATCATTGGAACAAGAAACACTGGAGTGATATTTATTATGAGCAGTTGGATGAGTCGCTTGTGAAAGAGTGGATAAACGAGTCTTATCGGCTTATTGTATCAAAACTCCCGAAAACAATACGAGGAAGGTATATAAACGTACTTAATAGATAATGTTATGATAGACCAGATTATCGCATACAACAAGACATTCGTAGACCAAAAAGGCTATGAGAAATATCTGACCAGTAAGTACCCCGACAAGAAGTTGGCAGTATTGTCGTGCATGGATACTAGGTTGACAGAACTTCTCCCTGCTGCCCTGGGATTGAAGAACGGTGATGCCAAGATTATCAAGAATGCAGGAGGCTTGGTGATTTCCGCTTTCGACTCTGCCATGCGAAGTTTGATAGTAGCCATATATGAGTTAGGTGTGGAGGAAATAATGGTTGTGGCACACTCCCATTGCGGAGCATGTCACATGAGTTTCGATCACTTCCACCATGAAATGATTGCCCGTGGCGTGACTGACGAGACGCTTGACACTGTCCAGAAGTGCGGAATCGACTTGCATCATTGGCTGGAGGGGTTCAAGGATACTCCCGAGTCAGTGAGAAAGACCGTTGAGACTATCAAGACCCATCCACTTGTTCCCCAAGACATTGTGGTGAGAGGTTTCATTATCGACTCTGAGACAGGGGCTTTGGAAGAAATAACTGAATAGTGAGGCCAGAGCGATGCTGGCATCAGCTATGCCGAGTCGTGAAGTTATTCGACGAAGTCAAATCAAGTAACAAATCATGACATAGCCCAAATTGGTACTCAGTTTGTCATTCAGCAGTTTCTGGTAGATGACGTTCTCTGTCTGGTCTTTGTCCCAAAATGTTTTAACTCTATAGAGATTGTTCAATTAAGCGTGCAAACTCACCTTATTCTTTTGCTCCAGAACTGGCATAAGCGAAAATCTGTCTTATTCGGTTAAAATACCCTTAAATTTACTCTTAAATTCTGCTTTATTATAATAATGTTCTAGAGAAAATTGCTACCTTTGCAGTAACTTGGGATAATCTGCACTTATAAGAAGTTGGATTCCCGACAAACAAAAGAATGGGCTACGTATGACACCAGAAGAGAAAGCAAGGGAAAAAATAGACCAGATGTTTGAAAATGCAGGCTGGAAGGTGGTGGACAGGGATTTCTATTCGCCTACTATCACAGCTGCCGCTATCCGTGAAGGACTTCTTGAAGGAAATCGTGAGGCAGACTATTTTCTTTTTGTCTGCGGAAAGGCTGTTGGTGTGTTAGAGGCAAAGCGTGAAGAGGTGGATGTTGCTTCGGATGTAGTATGTGAACAGGCTATCCGTTACACTCGTTATGTCCCTCAGTGTTATCAGGCCTTTGCTCGTCCTCTTCCGTTTATCTATCAGTCCAATGGAGTGATGACATATTTCCGTGATTGCCGTATTGAGGATTCTGATTTGGAAGAACTCAACAGGATTCATACGCCGAAAGAAATTGTTAAGATGTTAGGAATTGAAGACCCGTATGCAGGTTTGCCGACATTGAAGAAGAAAGGCTTGCGAGATTGTCAGTATGAAGCCATTACGGAATTGGAAAGCAGTTTCCGCACGGGTCAGGATAGGGCTTTAATTGTATTAGCCACAGGTGCTGGAAAGACATATACTGCGTGTCTGGCTGCATATCGCTTCTTGGCTTATACTCCAATGAAACGTATCTTGTTCTTGGTAGACCGCAACAACTTAGGTAAACAAGCGGAGAGTGAGTTCGGTATGTTCCGACTAACGGAGAATGGCGACCCATTCAATACCATTTATACGGTGAACCGTCTGAAATCTTCGAATGTGCCTTCTGACAGCAATGTCGTAATATCAACCATTCAGCGTCTTTTCTCCCTGCTTACAGGACAGGAAATTACCGATAGTGACGATGACGATGAGGATACTGCAACGGGTGAGGTGCAACTGACAGGCAATCTTCTGTTGCCACCCGACTTCTTTGACCTCATCGTCATAGACGAGTGTCACCGTTCTATTTATGGCAACTGGCGCAGGGTGCTGGATTACTTCAATACCGCTAAACTTATAGGCTTGACTGCAACTCCTGTTCCCGAGACTATGGCTTTCTTCAATAACAACCGCGTTGTGAACTATACGTTGGAGCGTTCCATTGTTGACGGCGTGAATGTGGATAGTCGTGTATATCGCATTAAGACGGAAACAACAGAGAATGGTGGCGCTATCCGCAAAGGTGACAGACTGAAAAGGGAGACCAGATACACAGGTAAGGTGGAAACCATCAAGAACGAAGAGACAAGGAACTACACCAAAGAGGAACTGAATCGAAGTGTCGTTAATCCTGCACAAATCAAATTAGTACTTGAAACCTATCGGGATGCGGTCTATACAGAGATGTTCACAGACCCTCAGCGCGAGCCAATTATGGACTATTTGCCTAAGACGCTGATTTTTGCTTTGAACGAGAATCATGCCACAAACATTGTACGTATAGCCAAAGAAGTGTTTGGAAGGTCGGATGATAAGTTTGTGCAGAAGATTACTTATTCGTCGGGCGATAGCAATGAATTGATACGCCAGTTCCGCAACGATAAGGAATTTCGTATTGCGGTAACCTGTACGCTGGTGGCTACAGGAACAGATGTTAAGCCGCTTGAAGTGGTGATGTTTATGCGTGATGTCGCCTCTGAACCACTCTATATCCAGATGAAAGGTCGTGGTGTCCGTACTATTGGGGATGACCAATTGCGTAATGTTACGCCTAATGCGTTTAGCAAGGATTGTTATTTTCTTGTGGATGCTGTAGGGGTTACAGAACATGAACACACCATATCTGCAACAGGCGATGATACCCCAACGCAAACAATCACTTTGAAGCGGTTACTCGAACTGCTGACACACGGCAATGTCGGTGATGATTATTTACGTATGATAGCGTCAAGGCTTTCGCGCATCTATAATAAGGCTACCGTGCAACAGCGTGAAGAATTTGTGGGCTTGGCTCATATTGACATGAGAGAATTGTCCTCGAACATCTTTGATGCATTTGAAAAGGGAACATTGCCACCATATGAGGATATCAACGAGCCGAACAATGAACGTAAAGGATTGGTAGCACCGCTTACCCATCATCCTGAAGCCCGTCAATATTTGCTGATTCTCGCTGCTGGCTTTGTGGAGACACTACAACCCGGCGAAGACACACTCATATCCAAAGGATTCTCGCAAGAGGAAGCCACAGAAGTAACTTCTGCCTTTGAGCAATATTGTAACGAACATCAGGACGATATTGAGGCACTACGGATGATTTATAATAATGATGGTGAACCTCTGACGTATGCTTCATTGAAGGACTTGGAGAACAAACTGAAACTGGCAAACAACAAGTTCCAGAGTTCACGCCTGTGGAACTGCTATGCTATTGTCAGTCCCCAGTCTGTAAAAAAGCATACCACGAAGGAAGAAAAGGAAGCTCTGACGAATATCATTCAGTTGGTACGCTTTGCCAATCACCAGATAGAGACACTTGAAAGCCTTTATCCTTCGGCTCAGCAGCGTTTCAATCTTTGGTATGGTCAGGTACAGCGTACAGTGACGGAATCTCAGATAGCAATCATACGGCAAATAGTGGACTACATTGCTTCTAATGGTGCTTGCACCATCAAAGATATTATTGACGATGACAAGACACGTGCCGCCCAGCTTATCAAGGCTTTCGGTGGAAAAGCTAAAGCAGACGAGGCACTTACATCTTTGTCTAAGTTCTTACTTTACAGGAAAACAGCATAACGCATTATGGCAACAAATAAAGAAACATCACTTACCAAGAAGGTATGGACTCTCGCTACGACATTATCAGGTCAGGGCATTGGCTTTACAGACTATATCACTCAACTCACTTATCTCTTGTTCCTGAAGATGGACGATGAGAACGTAGAAACGTTTGGTGAAGAGTCCGCGATTCCAGAAGGTTACCGTTGGAAAGACCTTATTGAGTTGGATGGTCTTGACCTCATCAATCAGTATGAAGAGACATTGAAGAAACTGAGTGAAGAAGAAAATCTTATCGGAACCATCTTCGTAAAGGCTCAGAACAAGATAGACAAACCAGTCTATCTCCGTAAGGTCATCACACTGATTGATGAAGAACAATGGCTGGTGATGGATGGTGACGTGAAAGGTGCCATCTATGAAAGTATTCTTGAAAAGAACGGTCAGGACAAGAAAAGTGGCGCCGGACAATACTTTACACCTCGTTCTTTGATTTCTGCAATGGTCGATGTCACTCGCCCGCAAATTGGTGAGACGGTTTGTGACCCTGCCTGTGGAACCGGTGGCTTCCTCCTTGCTGCCTACGACTACATGAAGAATCAGTCACAGGATAAGGCTAAACGTGATTTCCTTCGTGAACAGGCTTTGACTGGCTACGACAATACGGCTTTGGTCGTGACACTCGCTTCCATGAATCTCTATCTGCACGGCATCGGTACAGATCGTAGTCCGATACTCTGTGAAGACTCATTGGAGAAGCAGCCTCAGAAGTTGGTTGATGTCATCCTTGCCAATCCACCATTTGGCACCCGTCCAGCGGGAAGTGTTGACATTGACCGTCCTGACTTCTATGTAGAGACGAAGAACAACCAGCTGAACTTCCTCCAACACATCATGGTGATGCTGAAGAACACAGGACGTGCCGCCGTTGTGTTGCCCGACAACGTACTCTTTGAGGGTGGTGCAGGCGAGACTATCCGCAAGGAACTCTTGAAGAACTTCAATCTGCATACCATTCTTCGCTTACCTACTGGCATCTTCTATGCACAGGGTGTGAAAGCCAACGTGCTTTTCTTCAAAAAGGGGATGCAGACAAAAGATGTGTGGTTCTATGATTACCGCACAGGCATCAAACACACATTGGCAACAAAGCCCATGCTTCGCCACCATCTTGACGACTTCGTGACTTGCTATCACGCAGAGAATATTGCTCAGCGCAAAGAGACATATAGCGAAGAGAATCCCAATGGGCGTTGGCGCAAGTACCCTGTTTCGGAACTGCTGAAGCGTGACAAAACAAGCCTCGATATTTCGTGGATCAAACAGACCAATGACGATGACGACATGACATTGGCAGAGCTGATGAGTACCATTCAGCAGAAGAGTGACAATATCAGCAAGGCAGTGGCAAAGCTGCAAGAGTTAATGTCAAATATCAAGGAGGATTAAGCATGAATGATATACAGTTAAGGGAAGATGCTCTTTTTGAGCGCATATCCGCATTGATAGACCTTGCCCGCAAAAGGGTTAAGACCGCCATTGACACTACAATGGTTTACACCTATTATGGTGTCGGACATTATATTGTCGAGGATGAGCAGCAAGGAGAACAACGCGCTCAATATGGCAAGGCAGTTTTGAAGAATCTATCAACCAGATTGACTAACAAGTATGGAGATGGATGGTCTGTCGATACATTGGAAAATTGCAGGAAGTTCTATCAGGTATATTCATTTTTGTCTGATCGTCAGACAAAATCCGAAACGCTGTTTCGGACATCCGACAATCATTCTCCTGTGATTTCCGAAACACCGTATCGGAAATCTGAGAACGTTCAGTCTTTCACGCTCTCTTGGTCTCATTATCTAGTACTTATGCGCATCAAGAATGATGATGAACGTCGTTTCTACGAGATTGAATGTCAGAAACAAGACTGGAGTGTGCGACAATTGAAGCGCGAATATGGTGCAAGCCTTTATGAGCGTCTGGCTTTGAGTCGTGATAAAGAGGAAATCATACGCCTGTCACAGGAAGGTCAAACGGTAGAAAAGCCTAAAGACATCATAAAAGACCCGCTTACGTTAGAGTTCCTTGGTCTGAAACGTGATAGCAGTTACAGTGAATCAAGTTTGGAATCAGCAATTATCAGCAAACTACAGGATTTCCTACTTGAAATGGGAAAGGGATTTTTGTTCGAGGCAAGACAGAAGAAGTTCACTTTCAACGAAAGGCACTTCTATGTAGATTTGGTGTTATATAATCGTCTGCTTCAATGCTATGTCCTTGTGGATTTAAAAGCTGGTGATCTATCACACCAAGACCTTGGTCAGATGCAAATGTATGTCAACTTCTACGACCGACATGTTAAAGAGACTTTTGAAAAGCCTACAATAGGCATACTCCTATGTAAGGACAAAGACGATGCTCTTGTGGAATTGACGCTGCCAGAAGATGCGAATGTTTACGCTACGTCATACGAACTGTGTATTCCGGATAAAGCCACCCTTCAGT
>ERZ842401.455-NODE-455-length-59514-cov-8.156881_pt1 | contig 59514 bp, 44 predicted proteins | sample MGYA00521270_ERZ842401 | MGnify/ENA primary metagenome ERZ842401 (study PRJEB31892, sample SAMEA3878208) | bioreactor metagenome | biome: Moose rumen | place: Sweden | collected 2011-10 | study: EMG produced TPA metagenomics assembly of the PRJEB12797 data set...
GGTGAAGAGCTCTGCTCGATCGGACTGCCGGTGGCCGTCCGTAGAACTCCCTGGGTGGGGTTTCTTCCCTTCCTTCTCCTCTCTCTGTTCCTCGTCCACTGGAACTATCTCCTTTGCCAGCCTGTTCCTTTTTTCATTTAATCCTTTCTTCCCCCCTCCATGGGGGGATAGAGGGGGGCCTTGGGGGGCAAATAAGCACTGCATAAGGATAGCATAAGACAAGTCCTAGACTTTGTTAAAAATAATTACGTTTAATCTGCACAATATCAATATGTTATACGTATGCCAAAAAACTCCAAAAACAACCGTTTTTTCCTTTTCAATCGCCCTTTTTTCATGTTTTTCACCTTTTTTCACTTGGTCCTTTTTTCAGCCTGCTCCTTTTTTGCCGTAGTGCAGCGCTCAACAATCAAATCACCTTGCAAGGTGGACAAAATGGCATAAAAATGGACTTTTTGACACTTCGGAAGACCTTTTTGGCACCGGAAATGGACTTTTTGGCAGGGTTCCGACATCTGGCACAGACATTGCACTATTTAGTGCGAAAACGTTAAAGCACGTGAGACTGCAAAAGCAAGCAGCACTACTGCAAAGCAGCATGCAAAACAACTACTCCTACAGCTCATGCAAACAACGCAAATTGTTTAACTTAAATTAGGAGGATTTATTATGACACCTGCAATGTATCGTAGAAACAGTTGGTTCCCAACAGTATTTGATGAGTTTCTGAACTCGGATCTGATGAACACCGTAAGTACAACCGCTCCGTCGGTTAACGTTAAGGAAACCGAGAAAGCGTATATCGTTGAACTGGCAGCGCCGGGCGTAAAGAAAGAGTACTGCCGCGTTCATATCGACGAAGATCACAACCTCTGCGTCGCCATCGAGAACAAGTTCGAACACAAAGAGGAAGACAAACACTCCCACTATCTGCGCCGCGAGTTCTCGTACACCAACTACGAGCAGAAATACAGTCTGCCGGATGATGTGAACGAAGAAGAGATCAACGCCAAGGTAGAAGACGGTATTCTGACTATCGAACTGCCTAAAACCCAGAAAGTAGAAGGCAAGACGACGAAGCAGATTGAGATCAAATAAAGTTGAGAGTTGAAAGTTGAAAGTTTAGAGAAGTTTTAAAGTTCTAAAGTTTCAAAGTAGAAAGAACGGCAACCGGAAGGCTGCCGTTTTTTGTCGATGAATTTGCAAAAATCGTGCCCCTTGGGGCTAAGAATTGTTAATTATTTCTCAAAGAGCCGCAGCAACCGCATTTTCTGCCTGCCCGTCTCGCCGCCGTACGGATGTTCGCGCAGAGGCAGGTTGAAGATCGTGCTGCCGCGCAGAACGGTCTGCGGGTGGGTGAACTCCCTGAAACCCCATTCGCCGTGGTAGGCCCCCATGCCCGAGTGGCCGGTTCCGTTGAACGGAACTCCTTTGACCATCATATGAATGCACACTTCGTTGATACAACCGCCGCCGAACTGCTGCGTCTGCATCACGCGGTTCGCCCAGCGGAGGTCCTTTGTGAACAGATACATCGCCAGAGGGTGTTCGCGGTCCGCTATCACTTCCATCAGTTCGTCCGCCTCCGAGTCCTTGAACGGCACTACCGGCAGCAGCGGGCAGAACAGCTCGTGCCGGACAACCGGTTCGTGGATGCCTACCGGATAGATGATGGTCGGGGAATACTTGCGTGCCTCTTTGTCCCCTACTCCGCCGAAAATAATCCGCTCGCGGTACTCCTCTGCCTCGCGTGCGCACTTGTCATACGCAGCGTCAGTGATCAGTTTCGGATACTCGCCGTTGGTCTCCGGATGCTCGCCTAACTGCTGTACAAAAGCGCGCTTCAGCTCCTCCAGGAACGGCTCTGCTATTTCTTCCGCCACGGCTATCTGGTTGATATTGATACATATCTGTCCGGCATTGACGGATTTGAACCAGGCTATCTTGCGTGCCGTATCTTTGAGGTCGGCGTCCTTGCGCACCACAGCCCAGTTACCCGTCTCGCCGCCTAACTCCAGAGCTACGGGCGTCAGGTGCTGTGCCGCTGCTGCCAGCACATGCTTGCCAACGGCAGGAGAACCGGTGTAGAAAATCTTGTCAAAACGCTGTGCCAGACACATATCCGCTACATCGTGCCCACCGTCGATAAGGGTGATATATTCCGGCGGAAAGACCTCGGCGAAGAACTGCTTCAGCACCGCCGTACATGCCGCTGATTTGGAACTGGATTTGATGACGATGGTGTTGCCTGCTGCCATAGCAGCGGCTACTACGCCGATGGTCAGAAAGATAGGGAAATTGAACGGACTGATAACAAGCGCTACGCCGTAAGGCATCTTATATACTTTGGTGAACAGACTGGGAAAACACATCAGACCGCTGAAATGCCGTTCCGGTTTTGCCCAGCGCCGGAGATGACGTATCATCTCATTGATCTCCACGATGTTAGGACCTACATCACACAGGTATCCTTCCACTTCGCTGCGGCCGAGGTCTTCTGTCAGTGCCGCGGTAAACTTGTCCGCATAAGCAATGACTGCCGCTTTGAGCCGTTTGAGTTGTTCGATACGCCATGAGACAGGCAGGGTTGCCCCGGAGCGGAAGAACCGGCGTTGCGCCGAAACGATCTCCCGTATGCTCTCTTCCGTGTAATTGGTGTTCATTGGTAATTGGTAATTGGTGATTGGTGATTGGTAATTGGTAATTGGTAATTGGTGGTTGGTAATTGGTAATTGGTGTTAAAGGAACACTTTATGCGGTTTGCTCCATGCACGGCGGATGAACCAAGTGCCGCTGAGGCTGTCGCGGTCATAGACAAGCGACCAGATCGTCCACTCCTCATAGGCGGCTTCCTGAAGGAATGCAAGGGCACTCTCCTTCGTACATCGTACATCGTCCCTTTGTACATCGTATAGGTTCGTGAGGCGTGTGAGGCGCCGTTTGGACTCCTCGTTGAGCGGATGGGTACGTTGCTCCCACATGCAGTGGTTGGTGACGATCGGTGTGTCCGTCACGTGCATCTCGCCCTCTTTCCATTCCACCACCACGGAGCGGCGGCGGTCAGCGATAGCTAGGTGGTTGCGCCAGCCGATGGAGTTATGCACGTCGTATTGTCCCAACAACTCGATCGCTTCTTCTACATCCGCCGCATAGTCCAGCACCAGACGGATAGCACCTACGATGGTCAGATCCGGCTTGTCGGAGTCGAACTCCGTCGTGTCGCCGTCCAACTCGATGAGGTCTGCCACGCACAGCCCTTTCTCGTTGATGCCGTCCATGGGGATATACGTGGTGGCAAGTGCTGTCATGCCGTCCATGCCGGATACGGGACGCCACTCATCGCCCAAACCGATGAAAGCGAAGGACGATGTGGAGAGACTCGCGTAACCCTCATCCGGATAGGTGCGGACAATCACCATCTGCTGACCCTTGTCGCCGAAATCGAAACTGCGGCAGAAGAGGTTCCCGGTCTGAACCGTGCTGCAGCCTGCCTCAAACCGCACTTCCTTGACCTCCTCGGTCTTCATATAGCCTTTGGAGAGAAAGTTGGCGATGTATTTTGCCATCTCCGTGTCGGTCTTGGCACCCCCTTGCTCCAGAAACTGCTTGAAGCCGTAGTCGCCGCGGAAAGTATAGGTATAGAGCCCTTCGTCCAGCTGTTCTAATGTCCGCATGGCTTTTATCTCATCGCCGAAGAGCTGCCATCCGCCGTAGCAGAAGACGCCTGCTCCGATGAGTACGACCGCCAATACGGTCCACAAAGTGATTCTGAGTGCTTTTCCCATATCTTTTTTTTGTGTGCAAAGGTACAACAAAAATAGTAAATATGCAAATGTTTTTTGCATATATCAAAAAAAAGCAGTATTTTTGCACCCGATATGATAAAATATCCCTTGCAACCAAATAAATGATACATGGAAAATGCAAAAATGGTAAATAATTCCCCCCATGAATGGATGCAACATAAAGACCACCCAACAACGATACACCAAAACAAAAATAAAATAACAACCTTATTAATATTATCTGTATGAAAAGTAAAATTCTTTTTCGTGTCATCATTATGATCTGTATTTTACCTCTGAATGTATTTGCACAATTAGAGGTTCAAACATCAGGAGATGTTGAGATTAGCAAAGATTTAACTGTAAAAAGAGACCTTAAAGTTAAATCATATGCGGCCATAGGTACAGACATAGATAATAACACTGCCCTTAAGGTATATAAAATGGGACCTACTAGTTTGATTCCCACATATGGTATGAAATTAAAGCTCACAACGCCCCCATTCCCCAACTATGCGCTGTACGGTCTCTATGTTGAAACATATGGGCATAATGTTAATTCTATGCAATATCCTCAACCTATTATTGGCATATATGGATATGCTGTGCGCAACCCCGATTTATGTATGTTTACTGCCGGTGTTGCAGGAATCGCTCATTATCGAGGAGGCATTGGTGTATATGGCGGTATAAATTCACCAATGAACACATTGGCCGTAAATGCAAAATATGCCGGATACTTTAGCGGAACGACAAAAGTAAGCGGAACTCTTCTTGCCAACACAGTCGTGATTAATGGAGATACGGTTAATATCGACAATATTCAGAGTCTCTCACAAGAGACAACAAATCGTTTGGCTCAGTTACGTCCTGTTGCTTATTCATATAAACCTGACAGCATGTGGAAATATGATGAAAAAATGCAAAGTGAAATGGAAGGCACACACTATGGTTTCATAGCGCAAGATGTCAAAAAAGTATTGCCTGAATTGGTTTATGAACGCGAAGGAGAACTCTCTATCAACTACATTGAGATGATACCGATTTTGCTTCAAGAAATAAAGAGGTTAACTATAGAAGTAGAAGAATTAAAAAAGGAGAAATCAGTACGATCTTCTATGTATAAAAATATCCTAAAAGAAGAAATAACAGAGGCTGCATTGTTTCAAAATAATCCTAATCCGTTTTCAGTAGAAACAAAAATAGAGTATCTCTTGCCTATAAATACTCAAAATGCTTTTTTGTATATCTATGACATGAATGGGGTGCAAATAGCAGAGTATCCGATTACTACATTTGGAGAGAGCAATATTATTATTTCCGGAGGTGTTCTAAAAGCGGGAATGTATCTGTATTCTCTCGTGGCAGACGGACAAGTAGTGGATACAAAACGAATGGTTTTAACGAAATAAATGAAAAATGAGAAGACTATTTTTAATATTGTTGTTGATTCCCGGTATGGCATACTCTCAGTATTTATCTAAAGTGTTTTCTTTTGACAAATCAGATAAGTATAGCGGGATAAAAATAGGACTCACAATAGAGGATAAAGATTCAATTGTTGCGTTGGATTATCTTCCAAAAATATTTGGCTTTTTTGTTTCCGGTAATATCGCTTTAAATGATGACGAAAAAGGATTTGTTAGGGTTACTATAGAAGACGAATATAAAAATGAGTATTTAGTATATGAGACCTATTCGCTCATATCTGGTATGAAGTGTTCTTTTTCTAAAGTTGGAATAGAAACTGTGTCTCTCAATAATACTCAAATTCGCCAAATGAAAATAGAAACGTTACACGCTTCAGTTTGTATAGATTCCATTTATTTTATACATGAGAATTCTACATCAACTAAACAAAAGGCGGAATATAGTAAAGCATCTCAATGTGAATATATAGCAAATATGATTAACCAGAAATTAGTCAAAAACAATAAATCATGGGTAGCAGGGGTAACAGACATCGCTTTAATGACCTACGAAGAGAAAAAATCCTTGTTTGGCGGTAGAGTGCCTGCATTATATGGTTTTGACTATTACAAACAAGGTGTATTTGTTATGCCCGGGTATAAAAATGAATTACTAATGCCGAAAGAGCAAGTGGCAAGGAGTAGTTATGTATCCGAATGGGATTGGCGCAACCGTCATGGGAAGAATTGGATGACACCGGTAAAAAATCAAGGCAGTTGTGGCTCTTGTTGGGCTTTTTCTACAATAGGAACTTTTGAATCATATATTAACCTATATTACAATCGGATAATCAATTACGACCTGTCTGAACAAGACATTTTATCCTGTAGTGGAGCGGGATCTTGTGAAAGCGGCAATATTGGTAGCTCATATAGTTATGTAAGAACACATGGTGCAATTCCTGAGAATTGTTTTACATATACTGCGACACAAGCACCCTGTAGTAATCAATGTGTTGGACCAGATGATAGAATTTATTTTGAACAATATTCCATCCCTTCGCAAAACGAAGCAGCAATAAAAGAGGCTCTATTTAAGTGTCCTATTAGTTTTGGTAATGCTCCTTGGTTTCATTTTTTAGTACTCGTAGGATATAAGGAAATACACAGTGGTGAAAATTATTTTACCTCAGGAAATGAACACGACACTATAACTATAAGCCCCGAAGATCCATTAGTGGGAGAAACTGCGTGGCTGTTAAAAAATAGTTGGGGAACAAATTGGGGCGATGACGGATATGGATATATAGCTATGTCTTTGTCTGATGCTTATGGCCTATATAAAATTTCAGGTAAAGTAACGAGTTCCACATGGAATGATAATGACATTGCTTGCGAAGATTCCGATAATGACGGTTATTATTTCTGGGGACTTGGTCCAAAGCCGGATAACTGCCCTATTTGTTGTCCTGACACTCCTGATGGCGATGATTCCAATCCTCAACTGGCTGAAATAGATAATTACGGCAACTTTGCTGCATATACTTTCCCATATTCTACCACAACTATTAGTTCTAATACTACTTGGGAGTCAGACATTATTCATTGTGGCCATATTATTGTGACAAATAATGCGACTTTGACAATATCAGCACAATTAATAATGAATCCGGCGGCGAAAATTATTGTTCAAAATGGTGGAACGTTAGTAGTTGATGGAGGGAGTATTGTCAATGCAAATGTAGATGTTCAGGCATCGGCTGAACTTCAATTGTTGCATAACGGAACATTATACTTAAAACAGTTCGGAAATCTCCGTGTGGAACTCGGAGCGGAGGCAAATATGGAGTATGGACGCATATTATTGCAATAAAATTCCTAAAATACTTGCAAATGTGCAATTTTTGTTGTACCTTTGCGACAAAATCAGTGGAAAACAAATAAGTTAAACCTTTAAAATAAATCCATTTATGAAAAATACTCGTAATTTTATCTATGTGTTCTTTGCTTTAGTCTTGAATATGTGGACAGTAAAAGCGAATGTTTTAGAGCATTTGTGCGACAAATGGAATGTATTGATGGATAGTGGCTTTGCGCTTGGTCCATTCTATGGAGAAATTTGGACTAACGGCTACAAACTGCAAGGAGATACCATAATCAATAATAGACAGTACACCTGTTTGCTGTTTGCAGATGGGCATCAGAATAGCCAAAGTGAAAATTGGGAGTGGGTGTATTACGGGGCTATTAGAGAGACCGCAAATGCTGAAATTTATTTTATTCCTGCCGGACAATCGAAAGAATATAAACTCTTTGCCTTCAATGCTCAAGTGGGGGATAAAATTGATAACCTTTATGTAATGGATAACAACTATCCTGCGTGGGCGATAGTTAAAAAAGTTTCTGAAAAAGAAATCATTTTAGACTTATATGAACAATTGGAAGGAGCAGAAAATGTTTTTTGGCACGATTATGTATGGGTAAAAGGCGTTGGTTCCAAACGCGCCATGTTTCAACCCCTTCCCAATGGAGGTGTTGGAGGCTGTGTGGTGAACTTCCTTTTATGCGCATACAATGACGAAATGCAAATTTACACCTCTGATACTGGTGAAGAATATGGTTGTGAATACTGGGAAACTTCAGCGACAGACAAGATTCCTATTCCAGCCTCTGCATCCAAAATTTTCCGCGACGGGCAGTTATTCATTCTCCGCGGCGACAAGACCTACACCCTCCAAGGACAGCAGGTGGAATAACTGTCAGCTATCAGAAAACTTTGACTAAGTACAATGTACAAAATAAGCAGGCGGGCAGTGCCCGTCTACTTTTGTTCTGATTGTACTGTTACCGGGTTCTCGTCGGGACATGGTCCCGTGATGCTCCTGTTCTGATTCTTTGATTGCTTGTCTTCACGAAAGTATCATAATAGCTTTCTTCAATGCTGCGATAAACGCATCCACATCGCTCTTGTCGTTGTAGAGGCCGAAGGAGACGCGGACCGTTCCCGGCACGCCCAGTTTGTCAATCAGCGGTTCGGCGCAATGGTGTCCCGTACGCACCGCCACGCCCTGCTGGTCCAGCAAGGTACCGATGTCGAAAGGATGAAGGAGAAGCCTACCCCCGTCCCCTCCCTGAAGGGAAGGGTGATTGGTGATTGGTGATTGGTGATTGGTGAATACATTGAAACTGATGACGCCTGCTTTGGGTTGTCCGGCGGCATAGACATGCACGCCTTCGATGGCTGCCAACTGCTGCTCGCAGTAGTCCGTCAGTTCGCGCTCGTGCGCCTCTATCGCTTCCCAACCGATAGATTGCATGTACTCCACCGCCTTATGCAGCGCATAAGAACCCACGAAATTAGGTGTGCCTGCTTCGAACTTATAGGGCAGGTCGTTATAGGTTGTACCGCTCCACCGCACATGGTTGATCATCTCTCCCCCACCCTCATGCGGCGGCAGTTGCTCCAGCCACTCGCGTTTGCCGTACAGCACGCCGATACCCGTCGGACCGTACATCTTATGTCCCGAGAACGCCAGGAAGTCGCAATCCAGCGCCTGTACATCAACCTGCATATGCGGCACACTCTGCGCCCCGTCGATGCACACTGGCACGCCGCGCGAATGCGCAATACGCACGATTTCATCGACAGGATTGATGATTCCTAATACGTTGCTCACATGTGCCACGGAGACCAGCTTCGTCTTTTCGTTCAGAAGCCCCTTAAAAGCCTCTATATCGAGCGTCTGGTCCTCGCGTAAGGGGATATGCCGCAGCACCGCTTTCTTGCGCTCACAGAGCATTTGCCACGGCACTATATTGGAATGGTGTTCCACGGCTGAGACGATGATCTCGTCCCCCTCTTCAACCCACGCTCTGGGTTCCCCTCCTTTCAGGGAGGGGGTAGGCTTCTCCCCAAGGGCGAAAGCCAGCGCATTGAGGCTGTCCGTCGTGCCCTTGGTGAAGATGATCTCGTCGCTGCTCTTCGCTCCGATGAACTCTGCCACGGCTTGTCGTGCCTCTTCGTGCTTCATCGTCGCTACCTGGCTCAGATGATGCACGCCGCGGTGGATATTGCTGTTCCAGTGGCTGTAAGCCTCAGCGATAGCGTCTATCACCGCCTGCGGCTTCTGGCTCGTAGCGGCGTTGTCAAGGTACACCAACGGACGTCCGTGTACCGTTTCTTTCAATATCGGAAAATCGGTTCTGTTCATTGCTTTGATTGTGTATTGATATATTCTACGGTGTTGCCTACGGAGGCGAGGTATTGCTGAAAGGCCTCCTGGCTGATGACTACTGTTCCGCGGCAGTCATTGGGGTGAAAAGAGAGCGTCCCGGCATCCTTCAGACGGCTGTCCAAAAACAGAATGACATGGTGTTCCGTGTCGTTGATAAGCCCGAAAGGACTCACGCTGCCGGGTTCCAGACCCAAATACCGCATCATCCGTTCAGGCGAAGCGAACGACAGTTTGCCGGGGGCTTTCTTGCCCTGCGAGACAAGGATGTCCTTCAGCCAGTGCTCGATGTCGTGGATGGCGAGGTCGTCGTCGCACGGAAAACAGATGAGGTAGTGCCGGTCGCCCTTGTGGTTGCGCATGAAGATGTTCTTGCAATGCACGCTCCCGTCGTCGTGCCACCACCGTTTCGCCTCCTCGATGGTCTTGCCCTCGGGATGGTTGTAGGTGGTGAAAGGAATATGGTGTTCCTCCAGATAGCGCAGCACTTTCTCCTGCCGCTCGGATATGATTTCGTAATGGTTCATTGCATCAGTTCGTTTATTATCTCTTCGTCTGCCGGCAGCCACCGGACGGTCTGCAGGTCCTTCGGCGCAAGCCATCGTGCCGCTTCGTGTTCCAGAAGGGTGTAACCTTGTTCCTTTGTACTTAGTCCTTTGTCCCTTTGTTCCTTTATTTGGCAACGGAAACAATGCATCGTCAGGTGGAAAGCCGGATAGTCGTACTCGATCGTCCGCAACAACTCACCCACCTCTATCTCAGCGTCCAGTTCTTCGTGTATCTCGCGGCGTAAGGCCTCTTGCGGCGTCTCACCGGCTTCTATCTTCCCGCCCGGAAACTCCCACCAGTCTTTCCATTCGCCGTAACCCCTCTGCGTGGTAAAGATACGCCCTTCGGGGTCCTCTATGACCGCTGCCGCTACTTCTATCCGTTTCATCTGAATTGCTTTTGTTCCGCGTTATACTCATACCCGCTCTCCCGCAAAAACGCCTTCACCTCCTCCGGTTCGCGGTCGAAAGAAGCGCACAGCTCTTCCAGCGACTCAAACTCTCCGTCGCGCAGCAGCATGTTCACTGCAGACACCATCATATATGGATTCTTCGGTAACTCGTTCATCCTTACACCTTTCACTTTTCACTTTTCACCTTTCACCTTTCACGGTTTGTAATAACTCTCCTCCAGGATCTTCTGTGCATCCCCTTCCGCCATCAGTTCCTGCAATGTAACGGTTTCATTGTGCTCCATATAACTCTCCGCGATCCGCCATCCCAGCCAAATACCGAGTCTTCCCGGCGCATCCTGCGAGATCTCGGAGGTGAACGGACCGTCATTCAGATAGCCGGTCAGCACCAGGCTCTCCGTCTTGAACAAATCCCTCTTATCCATCACCAGATGCCATATGTCCCGTTCGTTCCTGACGCACCATTCCCATTGTTCCTTGCTCCAGCCCATCACTTCATACCCCGGCAGGTCGTCGAAGATCTGCGAAACAAGATACATCACCTTGCCGCGGTACATCATCTGGTCCAGCAGCCTGCTTTTCGTGCCGGTGTAGGGTAGGGTGCGGAATAGAAAAGCACTCACTACATCCACCGGAATACACTCTTTCCGCATGGTCTGTTTCTGGTAGTCATACACTACGCGGTTATAATACTCGTAATCGCTGCCCAGATACATATCCGCTCCTATTCCTATGATTCCTTCCCCGAAATAAACAGGCGTCTGGAAGCCCGAAATAAAAAGATAGAAGGATGGTACTTCCGTTTCGGGATAAAGCCACAGCACGCGGGAAAAAGCCAATGAAAGCGATTTTTCCAGACCGCTTACGTCGGCAAATAACTCCTGCTCGCGGGCATTGGTAGCCTTGAATCCGTAAACGGTGTCGTTCAGGAATGCCGGTAAAGCCTGCGCCAGATAGGCCGTGTCCGCGCTCGGAATACCTAATATGTCCTCCACCCATAGCGGCATGAAAACAGGATACTCGTCGTACAACACGCGGACATCTTGCGCCATAGTCGCTTCATGCACGTTCATTAGCGCATTGTCAAAACGCACTAAATCAATCTGTTGAGGCTCTATATCCTTCGGAAAATACGTCCGCCCGTGCCGGCATGCCGTCAGTGCCAGAATAATGATTAACGAATAATGAATAATAAATATCTTTCTTTTCATATCTCTTTTCGCTTTCTCCCTATCTAACCGCTCCGTCTTTGATTTCTATAACGCGGTCTGCTATGGCTGCCAACTCTTTGTCATGCGTCACTAACAGAATCGTCTGGCCGTATTCCTTCCGCAACTTTAGCAGCAAGTCGCTCAGTTCCTTTTTGTTCTTCTCGTCCAGGCTTCCGGTCGGTTCGTCTGCCAAAATGATATCCGGATTCATCATCAGCGCCCTTGCTGCGGCTACCCGTTGCTTCTCGCCTCCGGAGAGTTCGTTCGGCTTGTGTCCCATGCGGTCCGACAGACCTAACTCCCGCAGCAGTTTCTCTGCGCGGGGTTTGTATTCCGTCTCTTTCTCACGGGCGATCATGGCAGGAATGCACACGTTCTCCAGCGCCGTGAACTCCGGCAGGAGCTGGTGGAACTGGAAGATAAAACCGATATGTCTGTTCCGGAATGCCGCCAGCTCTTTGTCTTTCATCGCGAACACATCCGTTCCTTCGATCAGTACCCTGCCTCTGGTCGGTCTGTCCAGCGTTCCGATGATCTGGAGCAGGGTGGTCTTGCCCGCACCGGACTTGCCGATGATGGCAACGATCTCGCCTCTCTGGACTTCCAAATTAACCCCTTTCAGCACTTCCAGCGTGCCGAAAGATTTCCATATGTCTTTTACTTCAATCATCCTTTTTCCTTTCCTTAATCGCTTACATCAACCGGAAGTTAACAGGTGCCGTATATTTGACGCGGATGGGCTTCCCTCGTCTCTTTCCCGGTTCCCATCTGGGCATGGATTTGATAACGCGTATGGCCTCCCGGTCCAGCGAAGGATCGCCGCCCGAACGAACTACCACCACATCGCTGATCTTACCGTCTTTAGCCACTACAAACTGCACAATGACACGTCCCTGAATGCCGTTCTCTTGTGCTATAGGCGGGTATTTGACGTTTTGGGACAGGAAATAAAACAATGCTTCTTGGCCGCCCGGGAACGATGGCATTTGCATAAATAGTTCGAATTTCTGCTTGGGGTGTTTGACCTTTTTGCCCTTCTCGTTGTAATAGACGGTACGAGGCTCTGTTTCTTTCTCGCCGAGGGATTCTTCATATTGTAAATTACCTGACGGATAAAAACATTTGCGCGTGTATGAGAAGGTCTCCATACCCGTCTTGCTCGTCTGGTAGGTCACGTTCACCTCCTCTTTGGTCTTGCCGTCCGGGTAAAGATAGCTCTCCGAGGCGATACGGTTGCGTATAGTGTCCTTGCGTTCGTCATGAACGAGCGTATAAACCTCCATGTGTTCCACCGGACCTTCATCATAGAAAAAGAGTTGCTTGCCTTTCTGCAAGCCTGCTCCTTGACCGCCGGCCACGCGGCGCTGGATAGACTTCAAATGACCGGTCTCGCGGGAGAAATAATGGATGGTAGCCGTATTGGCTTCTTGGTCCGCACGCTTGACGACGCCGAAGAAACAAGCTTCAGCCGGGTCTGCCGTATTCCATTCGTTATTGACCCACAGAGTGTCTCCCTCTGTCCATTCTGACGCTGCTACCATCATGGGGAACAGCATCCATAAAACAAATAATTTTTTCATTGGTACGTATTTATATTCGGTACGAGCCGATAGTGCGGGTTATAGGTATTTCGGAACGATTCGCTTTGACGCACAGCGCAGTTCTGCTGGGCGGCGAAGCGTAACTCCGCCTGGAGATCCGAATCCGCCCATGCCGGGCAAACGGAGACAGCAATAGTTTCTATTTGCTGCCACTCGGAGGACCAATCTTCGCTGAAGGCATTATTTTGCGCTGCCGCGCTCAGGAACTTTCCAAACAGCTCTTCTTCGCTCATATTGCCATTCAATACCTCCGAGAGGTTAACTCGCACGAAACGATGGCGGAAGCCGGTAGGTTCGTAGCTTGGCATAGCGCTCAGGTCTTGGCCGGCACAATCGGCTATCTCAGCCGACAGGTATTGATGCGCCATCGCCGTGTCAGGCACAAGATGCCCCGGTCCAAAGAAATCCTGAAAGCAGGTCTTATACACGTCCTGCAAGGTGGCATTCGGATACTGCTCTACCATGTAGGTACACAATTCGCGAATGGCTTGTTCCTCGCTCTGCTGCTTGGGAGTGCATGCCATCAACAGGCATGCCGCGAGCACTCCAATGAATACTTTCTTCATTATAATATAGTTTGAATGTCTTTTACTAACCCTCTTATCTCCTCCCCTTTATGGGGAGGTCGGGTGGGGCGCCCACTCTCAACTCTCTGTCTCCATTCTCCTGTGGCACGATCTTTACATGCACAGTATCATCGGGCAGCAAAGCACCGATCAGATCCGGCCACTCGATAAAACAATAGTTTCCGGAATAGAGATACTCTTCGGCTCCGAAGTCAATCGCTTCACGGATGTCTTTCAGCCGGTAGCAGTCGAAATGGTACACTTCCCCTTTGTAGGGTTGTTCCACATCGTACACATTGACGATGGCGAAAGTAGGGGAGTTGACGACATCCGGTGTACCCATTGCTTCACAGAGCGATTTGATGAAAGTTGTCTTACCGGCACCCATCTGGCCTTCGAACGCATACACCCGGTGCGGCTCCGTCGCCTTCAGTATCTCCAATGGACTTGTCTCTTCCCCGCGTTCGTCATACAGCGAGAGACCCTTTTTTTCGTCTTTTTTAATCGTATAAGTTCTCATGTTCATGATTTTCATTCAATTCTCAGAGGCTTATTTTGGACTGAATTTCAGCATAAATCATTGATCCTCTGCGTTTTCCGAGCAAATTAATCCATTCCTCTTCTTTTGCCGTTCTAGCGCGTTTCACAGAACCGAAATGAGTCAGGATCTTTTGCTTCGTTGCTTCGCCAACTCCTTGAATATCATCGAGTTGGCTGTGTATTTGTGCTTTGCTTCGTTTCTTTTTATGGTAGGTGATGGCGAACCGGTGTACCTCATCCTGGATCGCCGTCAGCAGCCGGAACACTTCGCTTGTCACAGGCATGCTGATCTCCTGCGGAGGAAAACCATATAAGAGGGTCTGAGTCCTGTGTTTGTCATTTTTCTTCAATCCCGCGATAGGAATGCTTAACCCCAACTGGTCTTCCACCGCTTCGCGGATAGCGTGCATCTGACCCAAGCCTCCGTCAGCAATGATCAGATCCGGCATCTGACCGCCTTCGTCAATCAGGTGTTGGTACCTCCTCCTTACTACTTCGCGCATGGAGGCGTAGTCGTCTGCACCTTCCACTGTCTTGATCTCAAAACGTTTATAGTCGCTCTTGCTGGGCTTTGCCATGCGGTAGACAACACACCCTGCTACGGCATTGGTACCTTGGATATTGGAGTTGTCAAAACAGTCTATCCATCGCGGCAGAGTAGGTAGTCCCATCATTTGCTGCAACTCCGTCAGAATCCGCACACCTCGCTGCTCCGGGTTTAGTTTGTCCTCTTGCTTGAGCCGGTCTAATTTGTATTGCCGTACGTTCTGCATGGCCAGGTCAAGTAGCTTTTTCCTCTCCCCGCTTATGGCTATATGCACATGTAATGTATCGTCAAAAATCTCCGGAATAAACGGAACAATCACTTCTTTGGTACTGCTCTCAAGCCGCTCCCTTAACTCCATCATTCCCATCGCCAGCAGTTCTTCCTTTTCTTCCTCCATTTTTCGGCGGTACTCGATTGTCTGGCCTTGAACAATGGAGCCGTTGTGTACATGCAGCATAGATATATATACACGGTCGTTTTGTTCGTCAAAACCGAAAACATCTATATCTCTTGCGATACCATTACTGATAATAGTTTTGCTCTTGAATTGCTCAAGCAGTTCTATCTTTCGTTTGATATCAGCCGCCTCTTCATATTTCATTTCGGCTGATTTCACCGACATTTCTTCCTCCAGTTGGCGCCCGATCTCATGTGCATCACCTTTGATCAGTTTGCGCGCCTGATCGACCCATTCCTGATAGTGTTCACTCCCCGGCTTCATCTCGCATATACCGCAGCAGTTCTTCAGATGATATTTCAGGCAAACCCGTACCTTCTTTTTCTCGATGGATTCGGATGAAAGCGGCATATTGCAAGTGCGGATAGGGTATAGCTTATGGATCAGTTCCAATACCAGATCTACTGTGTTGCCAAAACTATAGGGACCGTAATACTCTCCTGTTTTTTTGTTTATTGTCCGTGTCTTGAAGATACGGGGATACTCCTCCTTGGTAATACAGATACTTGGATAGGATTTGCCGTCCTTGAGCAAGATATTATAGTGCGGCTGGTATTGCTTGATGAGGTTATTCTCCAGCAGGAATGCATCCTGTTCGTTATCCACTACCACGTATCGTATGTCTGCTATGTGGGCTACTAACTGGCGGGTTTTGGATGATTGATGGTCTTTGTTGAAATAACTATTCACCCGTCGGTGCAGGTTCTTGGCTTTACCTACATATATGATCTGCCCGTCCTTGTCAAAGTATTGGTACACACCGGGACTCTCCGGAATGCGTTTTAACAGCAGCGCGATATGGTCATTCTTTACTACCATTCCCTGAACTCAAAAAACTATCCTTGAACTCAAAAACTAACCCTGAACAAATATGCTTATTAACATTATTCATCTACCTCTATCCCTAATAGGCAGTAAATATCTACTCCTCTGTCTGCTAGGTACTTCCTGCCGTTAAGTCCTTCTAATTCTATCAGGCAGTTGGCATAGATCTTTCTCACACCGGCTTTTCTAATCAGTTCGATAGCAGCCATAAGAGATCCTCCTGTAGCCAGTATGTCGTCATGAACGAGAACAATGTCGTTTTCGTTCAACGCTCCCTTATGCATCTCTATGGAGTCCGTTCCGTACTCTTTGGTATAACTGACTTGTATTGTTTCTGCAGGCAGTTTGCCCGGTTTGCGGATTGGTACAAATCCTGCTCCGATTTCCATCGCTACTGCCGGCGCAATGATAAACCCGCGAGACTCGATACCTACGACCTGCGTTATACCCAGATCCTTGTATCTCTTCACTAGTTCGTCTCTCATCCATTTCAGGCATGCCGGCTTTGCCAAGGCGGTAGTAATGTCTTTGAACTGAATACCCTTGATGGGATAGTCCGGCACGTTGCGGATGCTTTGTTTTACTTCTTCTGCTGTCATGTTATCTTTATTATAATTTTAAATTTCTTCGGTGTTCCACGTGAAACAATTAAAGTAGTTTGCTATGCAAACTAAAGTTATTTATCTTCCCATTAAAACCAGCAATACACTGATATCGTTCGGGCTCACGCCCGGTATGCGTTGTGCCTCTCCGATGGATTTTGGTTTGATTCGGCTTAGTTTCTGCCGTGCTTCTGTGCTCAGACTCTGCACTTCGCTATAATTAAACGAATCGGGGATGCGTATTTGGTCCAGTCGTTGCAGTTTCGCTGCTTCGGTCTGCTCGCGTTTGATATATCCGGCATACTTGATTTGGATCTCGCAACTTTCCACGACTTCATCGGTAGTATTGTCTATCTTGGCTTTTAATTCGGGCAGCACTTCCGCTAGAGCCTTGATGCTTACTTGAGGACGAAGGATGAGTTCGGCAATCTTGCATCCTTCATGCAGTGCATTACTTCCGATGCTCTCCAACCACCCGTCGATCTGGCCTTTATGTACGCTCGTTTGTTGCATAAAGGCGATGAAATCGGCACAAGCTGCTTGTTTTTTACACAGTAGGTCATATCGTTTCCTGTCAGCCAGTCCTGTTTCATAACTTCGTTTGGTCAGCCTCTCGTCTGCATTGTCCTGACGAAGCAGGATGCGGTATTCTGCTCTGGAAGTGAACATGCGGTACGGCTCGTCCACTCCTTTGTTTACCAGATCATCAATAAGAACTCCGATGTAACTTTCGTCCCGGCTCATTGTAAACGGTGAGCCTCCGTGTACATTGAGGTGTGCATTCATACCTGCCACAAGCCCTTGTCCGGCTGCCTCTTCGTACCCGGTGGTACCATTTATCTGTCCGGCAAAAAACAGATTTTTAATCTGTTTGGTTTCCAGAGTGTGGTACAACTGAGTGGGGTCGAAGAAGTCATATTCAATGGCATATCCGGGACGGTACAGTACTACGTCCTCCAGCCCTTTGATGGTCTTCAAACCGGCTAACTGCACCTGCCATGGCAGGGAGCTGGAGAAGCCGTTTACATAGTATTCATTACTGTCCACTCCTTCCGGCTCCAAGAATAGCTGGTGCGCCTCTTTGTCTGCGAAAGTGACAATTTTTGTTTCTATACTTGGGCAGTAGCGCGGACCTATACTCTGGATTTGTCCGTTGAAAAGGGGAGAATCTGCCAGTCCTGCCCGGAGCGTTTCGTGTGTCTTCGGGTTGGTGTACGTAATCCAGCAAGGCATCTGCTTCAGCTCCCGGTGCACGTCATGGAGATAGGAGAATTGATGCCAGTCGTTGTCTCCGTCCTGCCGGATCATTTGATCAAAACGGATGGAACGGGCGTCTATTCTGGCAGGCGTTCCGGTCTTCATCCTGTCTGCTTTGAATCCCAAGGAAACCAGTTGCTCCGTGATTCCGTATGATGCGGGTTCGGAGATTCTGCCGCCTTTGACTTGCGTTTTTCCGCAATGCATCAGTCCGTTCAGGAAAGTGCCGTTAGTCAGTACTACTGCTTGTGCCTCCATCTCAATCCCCAGCATTGTCCGTACACCGCAAACCTTATTATCTTTGATAATAAGAGATGTCACTATATCTTGCCATAGATACAGATTGTCTGTATGAGAAAGCACTTTGATCCACTCTTCAATAAACCGTTTCCGGTCGCTCTGACTGCGTGGGCTCCACATGGCCGGTCCTTTGCTCTGGTTCAGCATCCGGAACTGGATAGCGCTACGGTCGGTGACGATTCCCATCTGTCCGCCGAGGGCGTCAATCTCACGCACGATCTGGCCTTTGGCAATACCTCCTACGGCGGGATTGCAGCTCATCTGTGCGATCTTATTCATGTCCATCGTGATGAGCAAAGTCTTGCTGCCCATGCGGGCGGCAGCACTGGCAGCTTCGCATCCGGCGTGCCCTGCTCCCACTACAATCACATCATATGTAAACTCTTTATTCATCTTTTCTTTCTTCCTATTGTATGTCCTCTGTGAAGCCATCCTGAAAGCCCGCTGAAACTATTGGCATGAATGGTTTTGACACGTGGCGTAAAGGCATTCTCCAGATGAGCTCTATACATGATTTCTCCGCTTTGCGGATGAACGATTAAACCGATAATATCGAATCGCGGCGTTTTCTCTATTTTATGATATTTGATGTATGCGTTGGCAGCGGCAGTTATTCTGCGTTTTTTGTTCTCATCCACATACTCTTCCGGCATTTTGCCTCCGTAGGTGGTAGTACGTGCTTTCACTTCGGCAAAAACGATCTCTTTTCTGTTCTCGGCAATCAGATCCACCTCCAGATGTCCCATCCGCCAATTGCGCTCCAGAATATGAAATCCCTTTGCTTCCAGCATCTTGCCGGCTTCCGCTTCGCCGATAATTCCTATAGGGTTGGTAACAAACATATACTATCTCAATTGTTCCATACGTGCAGCATCCAGTCGCAGCAGGATAAATAGCAACAGCGTAAATCCCCATAGCGAACTGCCGCCATAACTGAAAAACGGCAACGGGATACCGATAACCGGTAGCAATCCCAATACCATACCTACGTTGATTGTCAGGTGGAAGAGGAATATACTGGCTACGGCATATGCATATATCTGGGTGGACACGTTTCGCTGCCTCTCTGCAATCTCTATCAGACGCAGGATGAATAACAAGTATACCAGCAGCACGCCGAAAGAACCTACAAATCCCCATTCTTCGCCAACGGTGCAGAAGATAAAGTCTGTATCTTGCTCGGGTACAAACTGCAGTTTGGTTTGTGTCCCGTTCAGATATCCTTTTCCGAAGAACCTTCCTGATCCTACGGCGATACGCGCCTGGTTGACGTTGTATCCTGCTCCGGCGGGGTCTTCTTTCATTCCCAACAGCACCTCGATACGGATTCGTTGATGGGGTTGCAGGACCTTCTGGAAAACGAAATCGCAGGCATGTGTGTATCCGATACAGAAGAGGGTGAAGGCTGCTACTATCAGTAATATATATTTACGCCAGTACAGGCTGACAAAGATATTATATATCACCAGCGCCACTACAACACCCATCGATACCCAGTCAAACGGCACGCTCACCCAGATATTCACCAGCAGACATATCGCATATATCATGATAACGCTGCCTGTAAGAATGAGAGGCTGCCACCGCATCTTATGTTCTTTGCAAATGAAATAGATCTCAATGGAAGTCAGCAGCAGCATACAGGTCAGAATACCTACGCTGCCCGTTCCCCATGGCAAGGCCAAGCCTCCCCATCGTATACTGATGATAAACAGCGCAACGGCCGCTACACCTATCCATAATACATAACCACTCATACCCTGGCGGTAGAAGACGAGGAGGAATGCCGCAAAAACAAGGGCTGATCCCGTCTCTTTTTGCAGTACCATGATGATAAGTGCCGGTACGCCGATGAGTGCAAAAGGTACGATGAGATCGCGCCAAGTTCGTATTTTGTAGTCATATTGTCCCATATATTTGGCTACAGCCAAAGCAACAATACACTTGGCGAATTCTGCCGGTTGCAGACTGACGGGACCAAGAGAAATCCATGACAACGATCCTTTGATATCGTGGGCCAGGAAGGGCGTAGCCAGCAGCAGTAACACCATCGCGCCGTAGGCGACATATGCCAGCACATCGTAGGTCTTATAGTCGATCAGCAGCAATATACCGCCTAAGACGACAGACCCGATGATCCACATAAACTGCTTTCCCGCGCGGTTTGAGAAATCAAAGATACTCGTTTGGTCAAAGGTGTAACTGGCTCCATAGATATTTAGCCAGCCGAAAATCGTGAGGGCCAGAAAGAGCCCGATGGTCACCCAATCGACATGCTGTAATATGTTACCATTTCTTGACGCTCTCATTGAGTACGGTTCCTGCTATTCGTTGTTTCAGATCTTTGCGTTTCATGGTCCCGGTCAGATATTGTTCCATCATCATACTGGCTACCGGGGCAGCCCATGTGGCGCCGAAACCGGCGTTCTCTACTACGACAGCCACGGCTATCTTCGGGTCCTCTACGGGAGCAAAACCTATGAAGATTGCGTGGTCGCGCCCGTGTGAGTTTTGTGCCGTACCGGTTTTGCCGGCCATATGCAGACTGTCAACGGCGTGGTGCCTGCCGGTTCCATATACCATCACCCGATGCATGCCGTCTTTCACGGTCTCAAAATGTTTCTTCTGGATTGCCAGATTATGCCGATGAATCCGCATGGAATCGTTTTTGTTCAGGTGCGGGCTGATGTAATATCCCTCGTTGGCTATTGTCGCTGCCTGGTTGGCCAGTTGGAGCGGCGTCACCAATATCTCGCCCTGACCGATACTCAACGAGCGGATAGTAATGGCTTTCCATCCGGTTTTACCATAGCATCTGTCAAAATATTTAGTGCTCGGAATACTGCCCGAGGATTGTTCGCTTATATCGGAGTCCGTGAATTTCTGACCCAGTCCGAAGGACATGACATCGTTTCTCCATATCTCATACCTCCGGCGGAAATCCTCGTTGTCCTTGCCGTAGCCGTCTTTCTGTAGCACATCGCGGAACGCGCACCAGAAATAGGGGTTGCAACTCTGTTCTATCGCCTTGTCCAAAGCGACAGGCGAACCGTGATGGTGGGTGCATTTGATAGGAGAACTGCCCGGTCCTGAGCAGGGATAGAGTGTCTGAGGAGTGATACCGCCTTCTTCCAGACACACCAGCGCCTGAATGGTCTTGAAGGTCGAACCGGGAGGATACATCGCCTGTGTGGCACGGTTCATCAGTGGTTTGGTTTTGTCTTTGAGCAGCGCGTTGTAGTTCTTGCTCCGCTCCTTACCCACCAGCACTTTGGGATTCCAGGAAGGATTGGAAACGAGGGCTAATATCTCTCCTGTTTTGGGTTCTATAGCTACGGCGCTTCCTATTTTTCCTGCCAGCAGTTCTTCTGCCAGCAGTTGCAGATGTATATCCAGCGTGGTATATAAATCCGTACCGGCTACGGCGGTTTTGTCCAGTTCGCCGTTTTGATAACTGCCTTGCATACGCCCGCGCGAGTCGCGCATCAGCACCTCCACGCCTTTCTCGCCGCGCAGCTGTTGTTCATAGGTCCGCTCCAAACCGTCACGGCCCGAATAGTCGCCACGGGTGTAATACGGATCCCGGTCAATATCATTCTGGTTTACTTCGCCTACGGAACCTAACACATGTGCTGCGGCTTTATAGGTGTAGTCACGGAGTGTGCGTTTCTGTATCTGGATACCGGGGTATAGAAAAAGCGCTTCCTGGAGGGTGGCGATATCTTCTTTCTTGAGCTGGCTCATGAATACCTGTGGTGTCCAGCGGGAATAGCCACGGTTCTTCTTCCTGTCTTTGATCTCTGCGATGCGTTCGTCAAACTCGGCGCGGCTGATCTGCAGGCATTTGCAGAAACCGGTGGTGTCCCACTCTTTACCCATATCGCGCATGGTCATTGTGATCTCGTAAATAGGTTGGTTGAAGACCAGCAGTTCTCCGTTACGGTCGTAGATCAAACCGCGGGAAGGATAGATAGTTTGTTTGACAAGAGCGTTGTTGTCTGCCTGGTCTTTGGTCGATTGGTCGATCACTTGCAGGTAAAACAACCGGATAATATATACCAGTACCACCACAACGGCAATACCGCTGATGACAAACCGACGTCTATAATATTGGTCGTTAATCATCTGTTTTTCAAGGCGTTATAACCTATTATAATGGCAATTGTTACCGTGCTGCTGACCAGCGTCTCCAAGAGCACAAAGCCTATGTGATGCCAACTCCAGGCTGCCAACAGGAAAATCGTCAGATGATGAATAAGCACCATGATAACTACATATTTCACCAGTGCTTCCATGCCGATGGCATGCAAACTGATTTGCTCGTTCAACCGGTCCTTGTCGCTTACGATAGCACCTATCAGATAGGGTCTGATAAACATAATCAGGATGCAACCGGCCATATGTACGCCCAGGGAATTGCAGAATATATCCATGATAGCACCTGCTGCCGCACCAATCAGCATATCTGCGCTATGGGGCAGCGTGATCGGCATCATCAACAGGCAGAGAACATAGATATACGGATGACAGACACCGAGAAACTGCAGCTGGTCAAAAAGCAAGACCTGCAGCATCATCACTACAATATATCGCAACAACTGTTTAGTCCAATCCATTCTCCAGTTCCTCTAATTCTTGTTGGGCGGCGTTCTGGACCACCTCTACGTATTTCAACCGCTTGAAATTGGTGTGTAGCCGCACGCGGATAGTGTAATACGAATCACCTTCTTTCAAGACGCTGTTTTCCACGATTCCAACGGGAATTTTTTCCGGAAAGACGGGACTCAGGCCACTTGTTATGATGGTGTCACCGGGGTTGACAACCATATGTGCGGCTACATCCGCCAGTAGGGCGAACCGGCTGTCTTTTCCATCCCATTGCAACGTGCCGATATAGTCGTTCTTGGCGAACCGGCAACTCAGGTTGGTATGCGTGTTGATGAGAGGCAATACCACGCTGTAGTTGCGTCCTACAGTACGTACAATACCTACTGCGCCCTCTTCATTACGGATACCCTGACCGCGCTGGATACCATCTTTGCTACCGCGGTTGATGGTCAGATAATTATGCAGCCTGTTCGTCGTCATCTGCACTACTTTTGCGGGAATATAGTGGATGTCATCGCCTGTTTTGGCTGAATCCATCGCACTAATCCGGTTGCGCAGAGCGGCATTCTCGGCTGCCAGCAGTTCGTTTTGCGAGCGCAGACTGAAATAGGCTTTCACTTCGCTGATCTGCTCATGCTGCCATGCTATGGCATCATTGGCTGTGCTCAGCATACTGCTTCGGGGGTACACGTTATTCCAACTGAGCAACATAAACGCAGCAACTTCCAAGGCGATGAACACGAGGAAGTTGCTATAACGCGTCAGTATTTTCAGCAGAGTCTGCATCGATGCTTTTGACTTTCGACTTTTGACTATTAGCGCAGCAGGAAGCCGAAGTTATTGACGTTCTTCAAGGCTACGCCGGTACCGTGTGCCACGGAGTGCAGAGGATCATCCGCTACGTGGAACTGGATAGTGATCTTATCCGTCAGGCGGCGTGCCAGACCATGCAGCAAGGCACCTCCGCCGGTCAGGTAAATACCGCGTTTCACGATATCGGAGTACAACTCGGGAGGAGTCGTTTCCAAGGCCTGAAGGATGGCACCCTCGATCTTGCTCACGCTCTTCTCCAGACAGTGAGCGATCTCCTGATAGCTGACAGGAACCGACATCGGGAGAGCTGTCACTTTGTTAGGACCTACAACGACGAAATCCTCCGGAGCATCCTCCAATTCGGGCAGGGCGGAACCTACCTGGATCTTGATTCGTTCAGCCGTCGGCTCGTCAATACGCAGGTTGTGCATACGACCCATGTACTCGATGATGTCCTGGTTGAAATCGTCACCGGCAATCTTGATGGATTTGTTGGAAACAATTCCACCGAGCGAGATAACCGCGATCTCGGTGGTACCGCCGCCTATATCTACGATCATGCAACCCTCCGGACTCTCTACGTCCAGACCTATTCCGATAGCTGCAGCCATCGGCTCGTAGATCATATAGATATCACGACCGCCGGCATGCTCCGAGCTGTCACGCACCGCACGGATCTCCACTTCTGTCGAACCCGACGGGATACATACTACCATACGAATCGAAGGAGTAAAGAGACGAGCCTGCTTCGGAATCATCTTGATCATACCTCTGATCATCATCTCGCAGGCATAGAAATCCGCGATAACGCCGTCGCGCAAAGGACGAACCGTACGAATCATACTGCCTCCTTTACCGATCATCTGTTGTGCCTTACGGCCGACGGCAACCATCTTGTTGTCCGCCATGGAAATAGCCACTACGGAAGGCTCGTCAACAACAATCTTGTCATCGCACATGATGATGGTGTTCGCCGTTCCCAGGTCAATAGCAATCTCCTGTGTAAAAGAAAAAAGTCCCATAAAGATATTTACAATTTAATCATTTGCCATGTGATAATCCATAGATGCACAATAATGCAAAATATGAAATAGCGTGCAAAATTACAACTTTTTTTTCACATATGCAAGCGCGCGCGCTTTTTTTAATGAAAATTTATGCGTAACACGTATGCCTGCAGCCATGAATCGATGTCTTCGATATCGGGGTTGACATGTCTGCGGACTATCTGGCGGCGATGGTAGATCGTCTGTTTCTGGACATTGAGCAGGATGCCCATGTCGCTGTCGGATGCGCCTATGATAGAGAGGATGGCAAACTGCATATCGGATTCGGTCAATACTGGGTATTCTTTCTGCAAACGGCTGACGGCTCCGTCCAATGCGTTGTCCACGGACCGGATCAGTTCGTCCAGACTCTCTTTGCTCATCGTCAGCTGTTCGTCCCGGTAGGTCTGCAGCCATTTGGGAAACTCCGGTTCGTTGCCGCGGAGACGCTGTAACTCCATCTCACGCGTCAGGTTCACCTTTTGTTGCAGCCGCTCCAAAGCCAGCTGTAATTGTTGTCGGTATTTGGTCTGGAGCGCTTCTATGGCGGCGTTCTGCTCGCGGCGGCGTTGTTGCCAGTACCGCCATAAAACCAGCATCAGGGTTATTGTCAGAGCCAACAGGAGAACAAGAATAACAGATACCGTCCGCTGCCATTGCCGTTCCCGCTGCGCTTCTTCCGCTAACTGTTGCTCCCTCGCTACGTCATAATGCAGCGACAGCGCATAGGTTCGCGCTCCGGCATCCCGCTGCAACTCCTCTATCTTGCGGTCGTATAGCTGCAGCAACTCTTCGTAGGCTTCGTCCGAGATCCCTCTTTGATGCAGGATCTTGCTCTGAAAATAGGCGTAACTCTGTTCAAACCAATAGGTATATGCCGAGTCCTGAGGGTGCAGATAATTAAGATAATAGGCAGCCGAATCGGTCTCTCCGATAGCCAGATACATGCCGATGATCTCTGCATACCGGGTTGTAACGCCGTATTTTTCCGCCAAAGTACGGCAGGCGTTCAGTAACCCGGATTTGTTCTCCGGTTCGCAATACTGATAGTAGTATGCCGCGATATCTTCCTTCAGCATTTTATTTCCGATGGAATCGGCACAATCTGCTGCTTTTTGAAACCAGAGACGGGTAGAATCCATGTCCCTTCCCATAATGGCATTGGTCCGTGCTATGTCCCGATAGGCGCAGGTTAAAAACAGTGCATCTTCCGCGGGGTCTAACATCGGAATGGATTTCTTGTAATACTCCTGCGCGATGTCATACAGCATCTCGCTCTCGGAGGTGTTTCCCAGGTGAAACCAAGTCAGACCCAACAGCCTGTTGCGCCTCGCCTGCTCTTTCGGCTGCAGTTCCGACGGCTCCGCCTGCAATAAAGCGTCTTCCGCCTGCTTCAGATAATAGGTGGATTCCTCATAATGACTGGCGTGGTTGGAGGACGTGCCGGACTGATAATATTGCTCCGCTTCCTGCAGCCGTTCAAGGCTTTTTGAACCTCCGAACCGGCAACACGGCAGCAAAAAAAGCAAGCTCATCAAGGCAACTTCTCCAAACCGTACAACTATTTTTCTGCGCATATTTTTAAATGATTTGATTTTCAGTATTTTATGCAAATGCCAAAGTCGTGCTCATACAACTGTAAAATTTGTGGCATTCAAAAAAAAGCAGTACCTTTGCACTGAATTTTAAAATAACTTTTGCCTGCAAATTTAATACATTTTTTTGGTATGTGCAAATTAAAATTTCATATTCTTGCATTTTTATGCTTTTGGGGCACCATTTGTAGCATTTTATGTGCCGCTCCTTTTGTCTCTTTTGCTCCGTCAGCAGATGCGCTCTGTACCGCCAACCCGTTTATTACCCTTTCGCAGGATTTTACCGATGACGGCTATTTTGGCGATTCCCATCGGTTTATGTACGAGTATTCTGCAGATGGGTTGTCCTGGAGCCGCTTTCCATACTCGCACACTGGTGTGACATATGGATATACTCAGCGTCCTACAAATTTACAAGAAGGTTGGTATCGTGTGCTTGTAGCGAGAGAAGACGAATTGGAAATGCCGGAACGATGGCTGGTAAGCGAACCGGTCTATATGGAGAAGATAGAAGGCGGATGCACTCCTTTCAAACACCCATGGCCCGATGAGGTTTCAGATGATGTATGTCCGCGAGGCACCATCCTATTCCGCGAGGATTTCGGAGGTAATGACCCTTCCGATCCGGTCACCAGCCAGGAGCGCCTCACTACTATGAGCTCACGGTATATTCAGAGCTTTGATGTTATTTCCAGAGTAAATTCCGGTAAATTTGTGGTCGCCAAACATGGATGGCAGAATAATCTCAATTTGAGTACAACGGAGTCTATGTTCTCTCAGTGGTTTATTCAGGACGACCATACATACCCCAACGACTATTCGCGCGGCTACCTCTTGGAGGTCGATGGAATCGGTGGAAATGATGCTTTCTACAGCACTACTTTTCCGGTCTGCCATGAGATGGACCTTTCTTTCTCCGCTTATGTAGCAAACGTGTTGGAACCCGGCCATCCTTTTACTAAACCGAAAGTCCGATTTCTTATTCAGGACGAATTGACCAACGACACTATCTGGGAGCAATCCTCCGGAGCTATCGATCCCGCTCCCGCAGATTTCCGTCAGTACGGCATCCAGATGACGATGTCTGCTCCGTGGCATCTCGTTGGCGCAACTTTCCACGTGCCTGAAGGAGTCAGTTCCATCCGGCTCTCTATCTTCAATGATGAGAATAGCAGCAGCGGAAATGATTTTGCGATGGATGATATAGAGATACGCCTTTGCAAACCCGAAGTGTCCATTCATTCCGGACATGAGATTTGTATGGATTCATCGTATGTTTTTGAGGCAACGGTTACAGCTGACGGCGGTTTCAAAGCCCCCTATAACTACCTCTGGCAGTACGCGCCGGACAGCCTGCCTTTCAACAGCGACGAATGGACGAATGTCACTCTGGGTGCGGACCTCTCGTTCGACTCCGTCAAGTTGTCCGACGAAGGCTGGTACCGTCTCTGCGTCACGTCGGATGGCGTGGATGTCGAAACGGAACGCTATTGCCGCGCCATGAGCGAACCATTCCATCTCATCGTGCATGACTGCACACCTTGTCCCGAACTGCAGACACTCACTGTGGACACCACCGTCTGCGATACCCTCATGCCTTTCCGCTGGCGCGACTCGCTCTATACCGAACCGGGGTCCTCTTCTGTGCTCTATCTGGACCGCCGCGGATGCGACAGCGTGCTCGTCACGTATGCGCTCCATACCATCCATTGCTGCCCGGAGATGCGGACCCTCGCTATCGATACCACCGTCTGTGACACGCTCATGCCGTTCCTCTGGCGCGACACTCTTTTTACGGAACCCGGATCGTTCTCCGTCCTCCATCGCGACAAGAGGGATTGCGACAGTCTGCTCTGTGTCTATACCCTCCATACGGAAGTCTGTTGTCCTCCGTTGAAATCGGCGGAAATGGATACCACTGTCTGCGATACGCTCATGCCGTTCACCTGGCGCGGACTGGTGTTCTCGGCCCCCGGAGAACAAACCACTATGGAACGGGACGCACGAGGATGCGAGATCCTGCAAACGACATGGAGACTCTCTACCGAACTCTGTTGCCCGGACCTGCAATATGCACCGGTTGACACCGTGGTATGCGATTCCCTCATGCCGTTCACGTGGCACGGCCTCCTTTTCGGGGACCCGTCGGTGCTCGAAGTGATGGAGTACAGCCCGCGAGGGTGCGACAGTATTCTGCATATCTATACTTTGGATACGGTTCATTGCGAGCGGTTATATACGATCATCGTTAATAAATACAACTGGCAGCTTCTTTGCGACAATGTGGAACTCCACCGCCTTTTCCCGGCCCGGACGCCAACCGCCTTCCAGTGGTATAAAAATGACGAACCTGTTTGGGGTGCTGTCGTGGATGACTATTCCGAGCAGAATGAACTGCACGGGAAATTCCAGCTTCGGGTCACGATAGACGGAGAACAAACGATATGGTCCAATATCATCGAATTGTTCGATTCCATCGAAGAAATTCCCGTCAATGTGCGCATTTTCAACAGCCGTGGCGAGCAGGTGTCCGAATCCCAAGTCTCGCATGGCATCTATCTCTATCGTTATGAACAGGGTCCCCGTGTATGGACAGAAAAAAGATTTATACCATGAAAAATACCTCTCCTATGAAACATACTGCAATGAAGATGATGTTTCTTCTTTCGTTCATCTTTCATTTTCATCCTTCCTCTGCGGAATATCTGATTGAAGCCGGGTTCCGCACGGGTGTGGCAAGCTATGAGGGGCAATACCATTATGTCTCGCCGGTTCCGAACCTCCATGCGGGACTCCAACTCAGTTTCGCCTACCATTCCTCCCGAGTGGTCGGTTTCCGCTTCGCCGCTACGATAGACTGCCACCGCGCAGGATTCGGTAAGAAAGACTATACCGATACCTATTCGGTCATAGATGTGGAGAACGAACCGATGCAGGTGGATTATACGATCGGTTATTTGAGTGAACGGCACACCGTCTGGTCGGTCGGTATTCCTCTCCAGTTGGCACTCGCTAAAAAGAATGTCTCTTTCTATATCGGCCCCAAAATCGTGTTCCCGCTCCAGTCCCGCTGGACGGAAAAGGCGGAAGCCGCTGCGCTTTCCGTTTATTATCCCACTTATGACAACAGGGTGTACGAGTCCTACCCGTTAGCGGCTTCACGCTCTTTCCGGGAGGAGCGCCAGGGAACGGTGCAACTGCCGCCCGTGCAGTATTGGCTGGCAGCGGAACTCAACTACGACATCCCTGTCTATACGGCTCAACGCGTGAAATCGTACCTCTCGGTGGGAGTCTATTTTGACTATTCCCTCTCTTCCCTCACTGCCGATCCGTCGGAGAGGATCTCGCTTCTGATGCTCTCTGATACGCGGGACGGTTTTCCGCTGCAGCGGATCATGACGCCTGTTGTCTCCGCGTTCCGCCAGGGACGGAGACTCGTCACTTCCCGCAATCCCTTTGATGTAGGTATCAAGATATCATACCGTTTTGCACCCTATAACCCTCGCCGCCAGGCCTTCAAAGTATGTCATTGCAATGATTGATAACACTTTAATTTGCATATCTCGAAAAATAATAGTACCTTTGCAGCGAAAAACCCTATGAAACGCTTTCTGCACATATTTGTATGCCTTTGCATTTCTTTGCAGGTTTTCTCGCAGCAGAAAGAACCGCTTCTTCTCTCGTGGGGTACTACGGAGGTTTCGGATAGTCTCAAGAAGACGAACCCCGAGCGTCTGGCGTACCCGGACGAACTGGCAGACCAAGTGCCGGAACTGTTCTGTATCGGCAAACTGCTGTTCCGCGTCAGCGATACTTGTCAGGTGCTCTTTGCTCCGGGCAACCTGCAATACAATGCCGTGCAGGGCACACATCGTTGTGCGGACGGTTCTACTGCTGCAGGCTCTTGGCGTTTCGCTCCGAACCAATGGGAGTGTATCGGTTCCGCCAACGGCAATATCTCTTCCACGTACGACGGATGGATTGATTTGTTTGCGTGGGGAAGCAGCGGCTACGACAATATACCTCCTTATTCCAATAAACTGAATGCCAAGATACCTTTCCCCGGTGAACATAAGAATATAGCCGGTACGAACTACGACTGGGGTGTCTGGTGCGGGATAGGCGCCGATGCACCGGGTACGTGGCGTACCTTGACTCGCGAGGAGTGGGATTACCTGTTCAAGAGCAGAGAAAATGCCCGACAATTATACGGTTATGGAAGTATTGAAGGTGCTAATGGATTAATCGTTCTGCCGGATGAATGGGATCAACCCGCCAATGTCTCGTTCGGGCTTAACTACAGTAATTCTTATACGGAGACAGAGTGGCGTAAGATGGAAGCTGCAGGCGCGGTCTTTCTTCCCTATGCAGGCAACAGATATTTTAACGGCCACTATAATCTGGTAGAACGGGTGGGGAGTTACGGGTACTATTGGACGGCTTCCTGTACCAACAGGAGCGGGTACGAAGACTATAGTATGCAACTCATGTTACCCGGACCGGGGTGCGGGGTCGGTCCGCGCGGTATGGGCATGTCCGTCCGTCTGGTGCAAACAAAGCGAATTATCAAACCATAACAGGCACGTATGATGTCAAATAACATCCGGAAAATAGTATCCTCTTGGTGCTTGGTACTTGGTACCTTCGTCCCTTGCATGGCGTTGCAGACCACCGAGGGAACGGAGTTCTGGGTGACGTTCCTCAATAATTTCAGCCAGCCTGTCGGTTCGACGGAGATGACGCTCAAACTGATCGCTTCCTCCCGTCAGGACGCTTCGCTGACAATCACGAACCCGCAAACAGGATGGTCGGTTTCATCGGATGTTTCTGCCTACCAAATAACGGAGATCACCATTCCGCACGAGCAGGGCTATACCTATTCTTCCGAAACAGTGGAGCAACGCGGACTGAAGGTCACTTCCTCTGCGCCCATCTCGCTCTATGCCTCCAATTATGTGGCGCACACCTACGATGCCACAATCGTGCTGCCCCTCGAAGCGCTCAGCAACGACTATATCATCCAGATCTACGAAAACAACCTCATGTCCAAAGAGTTCGGTGTGGTGGCAACCGCCGATGGCACGAACCTGACGATCACGCCTCATGCGCGTACACGCGATAATAAGGTGAAGAATGTACCGTTCACGGTCACTCTCAACGCCGGCGAGACCTACCAGGTGATGTCTGCGGATGCCAGCAATGACTTCTCCGGTTCGCGCATCGTGTCGGACAAACCTGTAGCGGTCTTCAGCGGGCATGTCTGTATCAACGTGCCGACCGGTAACCCTTGGTGCGACCATATAGTAGAGCAGCAGACGCCGGTGGTGCTCTGGGGCAGACAGTTTGCCGTGACCCAGACTGCCGGTCAGTCCGGCGACCGCGTCATGCTCACGGCGGCGGAAGAGCAGACCCAAGTACGCATCAACGGTGCGTTGGCGGCTACGCTCAACACCGGCGAGTCGTACGAATGGCGGCTCACCGACCGCTCCGCCTGGGTGGAGACATCCCAAGCCGCCGCGTGCTATCTCTATCTGGAGGGCGCGAGGGATAATAACATGACAGGAGATCCCTCCATGGTACATATAACCCCCGTGGAGCAGCGGACCAAAGAACTGACCTTCGCTACTTTCCAGACCGACGAGTCGCGTACCCATTATGCCAATGTGGTCACGACGGCAGCAGGCGCTGCGGCGATGCGAATGGACGGACAGAGCGTAGCGGAGCTCTTTGAACCCCTCAACGGCAATACCTCCCTCCGTTTTGCGCAGATTCCAGTGACGCACGGCACGCACACTTTGGCTACTACTTCCGACGGTTTCATCGGACATATCTACGGCGTGGGCTACTGCGAGAGTTACGCCTATAATATGGGGCAGGCCGTTACGCCACTCACCGGTCTGATCGTCGTGAACGGTCAGTCGCGCAGCGAGGTGGATTATAACGACGAGTACTGCTATCTGCAACCCGTTGCTTTCCGTCCGAACACCAATATCGACTACCTCGCCGTGCATTGGGATTTCGGCGACGGCAGCGAGAGCGACACACCCGAACCGACCCACCGATATGCCTCGCCGGGCGACTATCTTGTCACGATGTACGTCACCGGACCGGATAACAGAGACACGGCGCGCACGACGCTGCATCTGACGGACGTCCTACATGAGTCGCTTAATATGGTGCTTTGTGAAGGCGAGCGCTTCACCATGAACGGCATTGAATATGCGGAGACGGGCACCTATTCCCAGACCCTCACTTCCGCCGGAGGCTGCGATTCCATCGTCTCTATCCATTTGCAGGTCAACGACACTTCCGTCCGCTACGACACCATACGGGCCTATGCCGGCACCTCCGTCTCGTGGCACGGACGATGGTATCGGGAGGAAGGCACCTATCGCGACACCATGCAATCCCAAGCCGGTTGCGATAGTATCACCCAACTGACGCTTTTGTTGGTAGAACCCGTTCAGGAGATGTACGACACGATCTGCTGGCAGCCGACCTATCATTTTATGGACTACGACTATCCGATCCCGCCGATGGACGGACTGGATCCGACGCTCTATTATAACTACACAGTGGAGTACCGCGACGTAGTGGAGTGCCTGACCTACAAGATGCACCTGGCGATCATCAATGCCGCCGATGGCGAACAGATCATCCTCCATGACACGATCCAACAGGGCGAGACCTACACCTTCTTCGGGCAGACCCTGCGCAAGGAAGGCACCTATACCCATACCGAAAGCCTCGCCTGCGAGTGTACGCGGACCTATACCCTCTATCTCAAAGTCCTCTCGTACCCGATCTTGGAAGAGTCAGCCGTCCTCTGCCACGAGGACACGATCCTATTCCGCGGCAAGGAATATACAACCCCGGGTGTGTATAACGACACCGCTTTCTCGCTCACGGGCATTGACGCTGTCTATCGCCTGAACCTCTCTGACGGACGCAGTTTCAAGGATTTCTCTATTATCATTACCGCCGGAGATCCGTTGCCGCCGCCCGTGGGGAATGTCACCGAATCCGGCACCTACCGTTTTGTCTTCACCAATGCCGCCGGATGCGATAGTATCGTCACATGGTATATCGGCGTCAACGAACGCTGCATCGTGCCCCAAGAGGAACATGTCACGCTCTGCACGGGAGAAGTCTATGAATGGCATGGACGCGAGCTGACAGCAGGCGGAGAGTACCACGACACCCTTTGGCATTCTGCGCCCACCGAGTGCGACACAGCCCTTGTGCTCTACCTCGATCTCTTGCCTAAAGTGTATAGCGACACCTCGATTTCCCTCTGTCCGGGCGACTATTGCGAAATAGGAAACGAGAAACTCTCCGAGCCTGGAGACTATACCCTCACAATGCGGGCTGCTAACGGCTGCGACAGTACCGTCTCGGTGCATCTGGCTTGGAAACCGGATTACAGAGACACCACCTTTGCTACCATCCATTATGGCGATTCGATACTATGGGAGAATGAATATTTCTCCGATTCCACCGAACAAATCCGCGGTTTCGTGGCGTCTAACGGCTGCGACAGCTTGCGGGTATTGAGTCTGCATGTTGACTATACCCTCACGGTGGAGCAAGAGTCGTGGGAAGGCGGCTGCGGAGACGGAGATTTCTTTACGCTTCATCTGTCCCTCTCGCGGCTTGTGGACTCGGTGCGATTGACTTTCTCCGATGAAGCCAGAGCCGCAGGTTTGCGCGATTCCATCGTATATATCCATGCCAAAGAGGCGGATATCCTGATCCCTCATAAGGACGTACATGCGGGATCCTATACCTGCGAGATGGCGTTGGTTCATGACACCCAAACGCTCTATACCACTTCTTTTGCGTTCACGCTCCTCTATCCCTCTTCCGTCTTGGAGCAGGCGTGGAATGATGTGGTGGCGGTCCTGACGCATGATTACAACGGAGGATATGATTTTACGGCGTTCCAGTGGTACGAAAACGGCGTGGCGCTGACCGGAGAAAATCATTCTTATCTCTATCGTCCGTTGCTGATGGGCGGTGAATACAGTGCGCTCCTGACCGAAGCGGACGGATCGCAAGCGATGACCTGTCCCCTGATTGCTACCTTCCAAACGGACATCAGTCTCTATCCGACGATAGTCAATGCACGGCAGGTGATCCAATGTCATCTTTCCGAAGATGCGGAAATGTGGGTGTACGATGCGCTCGGGCGTCTGATTATGCGTTGCGCCCTTACCGCAGGAGACACGTCCGTCCTTGCGCCCGGTGCTACAGGAGTCTATATCGCCCGCGTGATCACGAAGACCAACAAGAAAGAACACACCTATAAACTGATAGTACGATGAGATCCTCTTTCCGACATATGACGCATAAGGTGTTCTTCCTTTCACTTTTCACCTTTCACCTTTCACTTTTCACCTTTCACCTTTCACCTTCCCTTTCCCCTTCCCTCGCGCAGCACTATGTGGGACCTGCGTTCAGCAGCGGCTTGGCGCAAACGGTGGATGACATGCGCCAGACACAATCCCGGATCTCCGGCGGAGGTGAGATAGGTGTGGCGTACCAATACCAACACGGACATCTGTTGCTGCATATGGGACTCAATTATACGCTCCAATGTCCCGTGCAATCGGTTGATAGCCAGTGGCTTAGCCATTCTATGATAGACACCCGCGGTGTGGCGGTGACCTATCGCGGACTGCTGGCTAACAGGGCGGACCAACTCTTCCTCCACCAACTGACAATACCCTTTATGATAGGCGGCAACTGGTCGGGGGTGTATCTGCTGGCGGGACTCAAGTTCTCTGTCGCCTTGTCTGCGCAAGCCCGCGAGACGGCGGCTCTCCGCACAGCCGGAGACTATAACGGGCGTTACTATGAATGGTTTGAAGACATGCCCAACCATGGTTACCATGATTTCGAACCCGTCCGCTCCTACCAAAACCTTATGCTCAACCGCTTTGATCTGCGGCTCGCTGCCGAGCTGGGCTACACCTTCCGTCTCAACATCCAACCCACCCATTATACCCCCCGCCTAAACCCCCATTCCGCCTTTGCCCCCGCTCCTCTCCTCCGCCTTGGTCTCTTCGCCGAGTACGGAATGATCAATATGCTTTCTTCATTTTCCTCCCCTCTAGGGGGTGAAGAGCTTCGCTCGATCGGATGTCCGGTGGACATCCGTAGAACAAATCAGGAGGGGCATCCCCGAACCACCGCCGATTGGTCGCAATACCTTTCGGTAAGTCTGACCCATATCTACGCATCGGAAGAAGCAGCCAAAGCGCGTGCCAACATGCTCTTTTTTAGCGTCCGCCTGACCCTTCTTTTCCCCGTCGCCACCTCCTCCGACCAGTACAAATGCCGCTGTTTGCAGGTATGGCGATGACCGCGTACAACTATTTGTGGCTACCGTTTTTAGGAGTTGTTGATAATCAACAATCTATGAATAATATAAAATCTGTATCGTACAACTATAAAATTTGCGTATGTGCGCGAAAAGCAGTAATTTTGCACCGGATTTGATAAAAAGAATAACGAATATGAAAAAGAGTTGCTTTTGGTTGATCTTGGGTCTGGCTATGGTAGCCGGCAGGAGTTTTGCAACGGTCTATACCGGCAGTGTGGGACCGGAGTTGACGTACACGCTGGATTCGGGCACCGGACATCTGGTGATCGAAGGTCGCGGAGCCATGACATCGGACGCGTTGAGTAATTATCCGACGAGGGAGTATGTGAAGACCATCTCCTTCCCGGAAGGACTGACTTCGATCTGCGCGAACGCTTTCCACGGGTGCTATAACCTGCAGTCGATCGTTCTGCCGGACAGCGTGGTCTCTATCGGTGCCTATGCCTTTCAGGAATGTACCCGAATGACCCGTGTCGATCTTGGAAAAGGAATCAAGACGATTGACACCCAGGCATTCATTTTTTGTACCGCTTTGCAGAAGGTCAGATGGTCAGATTGTCTCGAATCCATCGGGGATATGGCTTTCTATAATTGCACCAACATCGGCGACACGGTCTTCTTCCCGAAGACCTTCAAGACGATGGGCTGGGGCGCTTTCGGGTCGGAGAACTACAATAGCGATTCCAAAGTGATGGTTTGGGAGGCTATTCACGCGGATGATTTCGTCCGGTATGAATCGGACGTGCCGGGAGAGAACCATTTTACCCATATCATTTTCGGCGACTCGGTGGAATATATCCCAAAGATGTTGTGCAAGTTTATGTATAACGATTCCATCACCCTGCCGGAGACGGTCAAAGCCATCGGCGAGAGTGCTTTTACGAATTGCTCCCGGTTGCAGAAAATCCATATCCCCGAAGGAGTGACGAGTATCGGCGCGAGTGCATTTGCGGGTTGCAAGAAGTTGAAACATCTGGTTTTACCGGCCGGTCTACAGGAGATTCCGGAGCAACTGTGCAACCTATGCGACGCATTGGACTCCGTCAGACTGCCTGCAGGGCTGACCGTTATTCCCCAGAAAGCGTTTAACGGCTGCTCATCGTTGAGGTCCATCAAAATACCCAATTCGGTGACCAATATCGGCAATGATGCATTCGGAAATTGTCCGTTGGATACGGTGGTTTTTCCATCTTCGCTTAATGTGTTAGGTGATGGTGTGTTTAACCAACTGCTTCTGTCCTCCAGCCCGAAACATCTGGTTTTGAACGACAAGTTGGTAGCAACGGGCATGAGTACTTTTGCTAATTGGAGCAATCTGGAGACCATTGTGATCGGCAAGAACGTGTCTATTTTGGGTCAGGACTGTTTCTTGGGTGACTCGCTGGTGAAGGATATCACGTGTTATGCAGCGCAGCCGCCGCTGATCTACGACGCTACGTTTGATGGCGTGCCGGACACGGCAGTTGTGCATGTGCTGTCCGGCAGCGTCGCGGCATACAGAGCTGCGCAACACTGGTCCCGTTTCCGCATCGTGGCTCTGGACGGCGAAGAAGTGGTACAGAAGAAAGTGACGGTGGAGGCGGCAGAGACGACGGCGGATTTCACATGGCCGACCGACAGCGCGGCGCAGTCTTACCAGATCGATATTTACAAGGACGGAGCGGTATTTTGCAAGCTGACGCTGGGTAGCCGAGGGCAGTTGTTGGGAATCAGTTTCTCTGCTCCGGGCAGAAAAAATAAACAAATGGTAAATGGACAAATGGTCAATGCCTCCACGCTTTCGTTCAAAGTGACGGGACTGGATGAAGCCTCGCGCTATACGTACGTGCTCTCCGTATTAGATGCGCAAGGCACACCGATCCATGTCTATGTCGGCGATTTCGCGACCTTGGGGTATGACGGCGATCTGAAGTACGACGGTGATGAAGTGATCCCGACGCCGCCTATTATCCCGTCCAACCCGGATGCGCAGACACCAACCGGTATAGAGACCGAAAGCGAGAGAAGTTCTTACTCCGTCGTGTTCCGAAACGGACAGTTGTTGTTTGTGACGGAGGAAGGTGTATTTGATGTGCTGGGCAGACGAATTGAGTAGAAAGTCACATGCATCCGGCATAGAATATCGGGTTGCCGACGCGATCATCACGGGATCATCTTAGGACGACAATACCCCCACAATAGGAAAACGACGGATCAAATCATAAATAACCACGAGTTACCCCTTACTTGCCTCTTATTTACCCCTTACTTGCCTCTTACTTTACTTCCTGTCCCTGGAGCGAATAGGTCTTGTTATTTCTCAATATGTAGAAAGTGCCTTCTTTTAAAACTTTATGGGGCATCGCTGCATTTTCTGTTGTTTCTACCGACTCGTCTTTAGGCGCGAAGTATGCCGTAAGCGTAGTATCCGAAGAGGGCATGGTAAAAATAATATCCGTGCTCACTTCATCGGAAAAATCCCAGGACTGAAGATCGTATCCTTCGTAAGGAGTAGCCGTGATAGTGATTTGCATGCCTTCTTCATAAATGCCGCTGCCTGTGACGGTTCCCATAGAGCTGTCGTTGGATAGAACAGTGAGCGTATAAAGGGGAATCTCCTCAAAGATTGCCGTATAACTCCCGTCTTTTGTGACTTTTACTGCGCGGGGATTGTATGGATAACCGTCACTCCATGCCGCAAAACGGTATCCGCCATCCGTTCTTCGTTCCGAATACGTTCTTTAACAGGCCGCCTGTCGTGTAACTATATTGTACGACTTCGCCATCCGGATACACGATACTGCGCATTCTGCCAAAACTATCATACTCGTACTGCGTCTGGAATACGTAGGCTTGATACTTATCGAATATAAGGATCATAATCGTCAATGAAATATCCGTTCTCCAATAGGAACTTGAAATCTTTCATTTTCTCTTTTTCGTCCCAAAATTCATTCATTTGCATATTACCCCAAATATCATAAGATATTCTTATCCATATAGAGTCTTGCAGCATTGAATGAACATTCTTTTTCTTCATATGACAATCTATTGCTTTAAATAGAGAATCATTGTTGCAAAACAAATCGTAGATGGTTATTGCTTGGCATTCTCCGGGATATCCATCTAATGGATTAGGCTTTGAATAATACCTAATTATTTCCTCGCATAGCGCGGAATCTGGAATGATTTTCCACGTATACTCGGTTGAATCATTATAATACGCGTTCAATTTCTTTATGAATTGGACTGATTTTTCCTCTCGCCTACTCAAGTCCTCCTCGTCGCTACTTGCTGACGGCACGCTATCACTTTGATTCGAGATTGTCGTGCTCGTCTTTGCAATCGTTGTAACTCCGGTGCAGGCGACAAAAAGAATGAATGCAATAACCAAATATTTTATAACGTCAAAATCACCTTTTTTCATCTCATCTTCTTTTATGGTGTAACTTCTATCTCTGGTAGCCAAAAACCGCCATTGCCATTTTTAACTTCTTTCCTTGATTGAGAAAAATTACCTATGGGTTCTTCCAAATCATTACTTACCGTAAGATTCGTCATTTTTTCTTGTGGATCAAAGTCTTGCAAAGCATCTGTAATGGATTTCATCTCTTTCATATCTTCATCTGCCATACGAATACATCCAGAGGTACCTTTAAGATCAACTAATTCTCCTATTTCATTCAGCACATCACCTCCACCATGCGTATGCATACGATTTCTATTATCAGTACCAGGGCCTTTCCCTTCTCCTTCAAGATAATCTTGATCCATAAAATCATTCGTACCATATCTAGGGTCTTCGGATTTCCTCCATTTATTCATTCTATATAGTCCTGTTGGAGTATCTCCGTTTGTAATTTTTCGATTCCTATATTTTGACCCTCGCCATCCTTTCACTTTTACGACTGTTTGCCAAACAACATCTCCTCGTCGATTATGCACTTTATAAACAGCATACGGTGACTTCGCCCTATCACTAAAGGCATGGACACTGACCGACCATTTCCCATCCGGGTCAATATATTTAATCGGGTTGTTTAAACAATACGCATATGGCGTAATTCCCGGATACTTATCAGCTAACGGATCCACGGATAGCCAATGCCCGGTTAGTGACCACAAATATCGTGCCACGAAATAGTCATATCCAGTTTCCCAGTCTCTTTCTTTGCCCGTGAACTTATACCGTTCATCGTATCCTGCCGCTTGTTGATTACTGATAAGCTCTCCATAAGGTGCGTAATGGATATATTGAATTGGAATACCTTTTGCTCCCGTTATCCAGTTGGCTGAGCCCAAGTGATCGCCATGATAAAAATAGATATCTTCTTCCAGTCCGTTCACTAAGGCATACTTGGATATCGCCCCATATAATATATCCTGTTGGAGCATGATATCCAGAGATTCAAGGAATGTAGGTTTGCACTGGTATTCCAATTCCTTTTGCTGTTGTTTCTTTATATTTACAGTGGATACGGTGCTGCCGATTACCTTACTATAAGGATAGAAAGGATCATTTTGTTTATACTGATGCTCAAACGCATCAATGATATCATGTTCGTGCTGCGTTATATTATTATCTATTGGATACCCCATCACGTCAAACCCACCGCTTCCTATTACTGTTGCCAGCCTCTCTGTTCCGGCATAGTAATGTTTGGTATAGCCTTTAGGGGTGATAGTCACATACGGATTCGGATAGAGGACAGCATCATTAAAGAAAGCATCAGCTTTGGTATTTCCGGAATTGATCTGACCGATACTACTTGTACCTGTTAGTTTATAGACTCGCTCTCCGTTACCGTCATAACCATAATACCCGACATACTTATCCCCAAGCACAAACCGCAATCTATTATCTTCGTCCCACTCATGCAAACGTCCTGTGTTTTGCTGGCATCCCACTACCTGAGCCAGATTGCCATTTGCATCCCAGAAAAACTCCAAAGTTCCGACATAAGGGGCATATATTGTCCTCGGCTGATGGGTGTTATGCATCTGGTCATATCCGAATAATAAATCAGATTTGATTGCTTGAGCTCCCGTGTATTTAGTACCTAATCTCCCAGAAGGAGAGTAACCGGCATTGAAACTATAAGGAAAATCAATACCCCCAGATGAATGGATTAGTCGATATTGTCTATCATAAGTATATTTATTTATGTACTTACCTCCAAGGGAAGGGATCATAAGTTTGGCTGCCGATTGATTGATGCATGTAATATTGCCGACAGAATCGTATGTATATTGCAAGTTTTGGATATCATCGCCTGATGGCAATCGGGTTTGCAACGCACTCAACCACTGACGTTTTGGGTCATAATCATATTTAGTCCATACGCCATTACCATACAACTGGTTGACCTTGCGCCCCTGCTCATCATATTCTCTGTTCGCCAAATATATATTCGGTCGCATGCCCCTCTTGCTCCCCGCTATTGTTTTTAGCAAGCCGCCCGTCGTATAATTATAATGCACCACCTCTCCATCCGGATAGATGATATTACGCATGCGACCGAAACTGTCATATTTGTATTGCGTCTTGAACATATAGGCCTGATTCCCGCTATGGTGTAATTTTAGGAACCTTTTTTCTTTCAACTATTTTGGGCCATAGTTTACCTTCCGGATAAGGCAAATCAACATACTTTTTCATATCACTCCGTAAAACTCCATATTCACACTTGCTTTCATGATGGCAGAACTCAGCTGATACCAATAATCCATTTTGGTATATTAAGCGAACAAGAAAATAGTAAGGTCCATCAAGGACGATACACTCTGTTGTTGGTTGGGAAGAAATATGAGCCGTATCCCATTTACATAAATCTTCCCAATAGGTTTTACTATATTCATTTAGAAACGGCGTTTTATAGGCTTCAAATGATCGATAGCCACCATCCAACCACTTAACATCCAACCCAAATAAAGTATCTCCTGGGACAATCTCAAGGCTATGAACTTCTCCCCATGCACTTTTTATATGGATAAAGAATATTGTATCGGTTGTTGTTGAATCTGCACATAAATTTATGTAATTTATAGCCATATGGCGAGTATCAGAGTCTTCAAACCATAAATGCATAGCGGAATATAACTGGGGTCTTGCTTTTTGCTGATTCTCATAAAAAGATAAATAATCTTGTATCACCATTTCTCCGAAACAATTTGCAGTTCCTGGCATTTCTTGTGCGGACATCTTTATTACAAATAATGTCAACGAAAACAATATTAATAATTTTATCTTCATATCGATTTGATTATTTGGACGTTGTTGTGAATCAGAATATTCCATACTAGAGACCATTAGTTATTATTTCTAAGTAGTTTCCGACCCAATCCCATTGTGGAATCTCACCCTCTCCTGGTTCTCCTTTGACACTTGGTATTCTCCCTGAATTTGTTCTTGGGGATACCTTTATCTTGTCTAATTATCGTAAAGATCATGAAATACTTGCAATAAAGAAACAAACTACGACATCGTTTTTAAAGAAGAATTCCCATATCACATCGCCCTTCCCTGATTTTTTGTAAAAATCCAGTATGTCCTTGTCATCGGGATCGGATAAATACGAATATTCCCAGTTACCATCTTCTAGAACGGAAAAACCATTTCCTTTAATTGAGAGAAGCTCTTCCTTTGTCATTCCTAGGTGACATCCCCCATTTGTTACAAAATGATCATAATGCGTGTAAACACATTGAGGAAATGTTAAAATGTATTCGTTCTCTTCATTAATGTTAGAGATATAAAATGCCTCATACTTATTTAGGGGAAGCCCTAGTCCTTGTGCAGCCAGAAGCACTTCTGTAGTATCATTGTTGATAAATATAGAAAAAGCTTCATACCTATATTTTTGGAAATGAATAGGTAATGGCATTTGTTCGGATTCTGTTATTGACAAGATAGGTATAGCATCAAATGAACAGTTTGCAAATTTCTCAACTGAAAATTCCTCCCAATCCTCATACACACATAATTTGAGCCCATTATTGATAATGGTATCGGTACGAATTTGTCCGAATAAAGAGCAAAGATTTAAGAGAAAGAACAGCAATAGTTTAATTGATAATGATGAGACTCTCATATGCAAATCACTCTATTAATATTATATTTATCTGAATAAAGCAGGACCATTTTTGTCGGCAGCTTTGTAACAACCTGGATTTCCTGTAACAATGACAGTTAGCAATACCGATGTGCTTTTTGAATCAGTAGGAACAAACGGAGCCATCGTTCTCACAAATTGTTGCAATTCGTTTGCACCACCAGTCAATCCAATACACCCTTTAGTTCCAGGGAATCCTCCATCAGGATGAATTCTCAATTCTGTTCGCTTCGTTGTAAATGAAGGATTAAGATTTATGCTAAATCCATATCCATTATTATAATAGCCACCCTTTGCCTCTGATGAAGAACGATTCCTGAACGAACTACAAGAATACTCCCCATTTTGAAGAGTATAATATGTACTATTACCAGAAACTGCAGAAAATGTTTGATTAAACACCTTATCTCCTACATGCTGAGAGACAATGAGATTTCCCTCCGATTGATTCTTTCCATCAACCATTGCACCCTCATATAATAAGGAAATCTTATCAACTTCTCCCACATATGAGAAAGGAATTGCATAACCACCTAAAACCTTGTCACCCTTGTCGCTTTGTTGGTACACTTTTCTGTCATCCACGCCATCATTACACAAATGATTTCCATCAACATCGTAATAATCTGCTCTACCATCAGGATCAATTCGAGTAATTGGATTCCAATGACAATACGCATACGGTGTTATCTGCGGGTACTTATCGGCTAACGGATCAACGGACAGCCATGTTCCAACAAGCCACCAATATCGCGCACCAAACGCATAGTACCCTGTTTCCCAGTCTCTTTCCTTGCCGGTAAACTTATACCGTTCATCGTATCCTGCCGCCTGTTGATTACCGATTAACTCTCCATACGGCGCATAGTGGATGTATTGAATCGGCTTACCCTTTCCATCCGTTATCCAGTTTGCAGAACCAAGGTGGTCTCCGTGATAGAAATAGACTTCTTTCTCGGGACCGTTATTCTGCTCGTTGATAGATATGGACTTTTGCAGTATATCCGGCATCAATTGTACATCCACGTAATCCAAGAATGTAGGTTTACATTGATATACCAATTCTCCATATTGCTCTCCCTTTATATCTTCAGTAGGGATAGGATGGCTGAGGCACTTGGACTGGGGGTAAAACGGATCAGGCTGTTGGTACTGGCTGTCAAACGCACTGGTAACATCCTGCTCGTGCCGTGTCGGTTTGTTTATCGGAGCCCCCATATCATCAAATCCTCCGCCTCCTATGACCGTTGCCAGCCGTTCTGTACCGGCATAATAATGCTTGGTGTAATCTGTTTGGCTAATAACTATGTACGGATTGGGATAAAGCACCGCATCATCAAAAATCGCTTGCGCTTTTATAGAACCGGAATTGACTTGTCCAAGGTTGCTGATTCCGGTCAGTTTATATACACGTTCTCCGTTGGCATCGTAGCCGTAGTAGCCGGCAAACTTCTCTCCTAACACGAACCGTAGTCTGTTCTCTTCATCCCACTCATGCAACCGCCCTGAGTTCTGCTTACAATCAATCATCTGCGCGAGGTTTCCATTAGCATCCCAGTAGAACTCTAATTGCGTTCCGCTATACCAATCAAACATGGTACGTGGCTGATGAGTCAGATGCATATCATCATAGCCAAATAAGAAATCTAGCGGCTTCCAGTTGCTGATGGTTGTATTCTTGTTTCCCAATCTGCCTGCAGGGGAATAGTCGGCGCCGAAATCGTATGTAAAATCCCCTTTCCCATACGATTTTGTAAGGCGGTATTGTTGGTCATACTGATAGTGATTATCATAAGAGCCCCCCAAGCCGTTGCTGACATGCGGCGCAGACTGGTCTATATCCGTGATATTGCCGACATGGTCATAGACATAATACAATTCCTGCAGTACTTCTTTGGATGGCAATTCGGCATGCATATAGCGCAACCATTGACGCTGCGGGTCGTAATCATATTGAGTCCATACTCCATTACCATATACTTGACTTACCTTGCGTCCCTGCTCGTCATATTGTCTGTCCCATAAATAGATGTTCTGTTGGCTTTTCTTTTTTCCTGCCACGTACTTCAATATACCTCCCGTAGTATAGCCATAATATACCACCTCTCCATCCGGATAGATGATATTACGCATACGGCCGAAACTATCATATTTGTATTGCGTCTTGAACATGTAAGTTCGGTTCTCCGTCGGTATAATTATACGCCGCAAAGATTGTGCCAAATTACCTAATTCGTCATATAAAAATGTCTCACTGCCGGTTCCGTCTTCGCGGAGAGCGACTCTTCCTACTGAGTCATACAAATAATGTACATCATTCTCCGGATGATATGGATAAAGAATCTCCATCAGCCGTCCGAAATCGTAATGGTATTGAATACTCTCATTTGTGACTGCCAGATTAGCCGTCTGTTTAGCTATTAGATTTCCGGCAAGGTCGTACTTCATCCTGGTTTCACGGGCATCCGGATGTATCCTGCTAATCATACGTCCGAACATGTCATACTGGTAGAACGTGCTATAGCCTTCTGCATCCGTCGTCTGTATCAGTTCGCCGATAGGGGAGTACTGGAAGAAAGTAGAACTTCCGTCCCCTGCTATTTGCTGAATCGTCCATTCCTGTGGAGACATAAGCGTTTGGGTTATTGTCCCGTTCTCGTCCTCTATTTGGCTTAGAAAACGGAGTGTACCCGAAGAATCTCTACCGAAATGATAATTCATGCTCTTTTCCGTTCCATCCGCATTGACTTGCACTACCGGACGGTCCAACACATCATACTGCGTTTTAATGATTACTTTGGGGTTGTTAATCGGTTCATAGTCGAAAGAATCCTTTTGCGCGACAAATGGGAAGCCATAATGTATTACCCGTCCGAAAGAGTCCCATTCCTCAGCGCCATCCACTACCCACACATCTTTCCCTTGTACCTCTGCGAAGTGTTTCTTCTGCATCGCCCTCCCGCTGGGATCATAGACAGAGACCTCCCTTTGCACAAAAGCTGAATCATACATATCCTTGACCACATGGGTAAAAGGATATTTGACATTTTGCTTCAGATTATGGTTAATCAGATTATAGGCGTATTTAACGGTATAATCATTCTTGTTTTTGATCTCGCGAGGGGCTATTACCTCCTCCAAACGACCTTTATAATCATACTCGTATCTGACTTCATAGCCTGCGGGATCCGCTATCTTTGTCGGCAATCCCAAACGGTAATCATATTCGGTACGGGTTATGGACTGATGAGGATTATCAATAGATACTACATATGTATGCATAATCGAGTCATATATATATGCCGACCAGTTATATTTCTTATTAACATCCTCCGGTGCATAAATGATTTCTACATTCCCGTAATTGTCATAGCCCACATGAGTAGTAACTCTCGTTCCCTGTTTATCATCAAAGTGAATACGGACCGGCTCGCCAAGACTGGAATATTCAACGGAAGAGAGACGCAGAGAGTTGCCTTTTTGATCAAGCACCAATTCTGTTTCCGGCAATGAAATCATGTTGTTTGCCGTTGTCTTGAGGTACGTTATTTCTTGTCGCCAGTCATCATCCGGAATAGCGGTATCGCCTTCATCAATATAACTTATCATATTATGATTGTTATCATAGACAATATCATAGTGCGTAGTTATTTGTGATGTTTTCCCCTTTTCGTAATACTCTGTCCAGTATCCGTCCTGTGAAACAATAGTGTTGGCATCGTCCGTACATATATCCGCACTATCGTACTCTTCATCAGTGCCAATCTCTTTATATTTCTTACCATGGAAATGACGCACATACATATTTTTATCTGTATCCATGACAGAATCTTCGATTAACTCCCCGTTGAGCAGAAAGGATCGGTTATGATAAACGGAACTGGTTACTTTTTCGTTATTTACTATCGTCGTGACCCGTTTATAGCCGTAGTCTGTTCTCTCATAATTATCATAATAAGCACTATCATAGTCAATCTGCATATCTGTCTTTTGCATCTCCTGCATAGGGTGATTGAGCATCATACAGGATACGGAGCTTAGATTCCATTGCCGGCTTCTGTGCGAGGAAGAAGGCTCGGAGAGCGTATAATTCATGCGAATAGACTGACCGGTAGGATTCGTCACTTCGGTTAATAAATTTACATGATGGGCATCATTATATTGAACTACTATCCTTCCTGCTGCGTCTTGATAGACATAGTCTGCCAATCCGTCTCCGTCCATATCTGTCAGCATAGCTTTTCCATCCGAAATAGATATTGTATAGGGAGAAGATTGTATGCCGAAATCTATTCGTGCCACCCCGAAAGAGATACCGCAGGTGACGCCGAGAGTCGTATTAACCCCTCGGGTTTCGTCCCGTCCGATAAAGTCGACACCAGATAGCTCTTCTCCTTTTGTGAACTGATTATTTCCTTTATTATAGGCTACATGAACGAATCCCGAGCCGCTTTTAGTCAATTTATCCGGCAGGCCGTCGCCATTGATGTCTATCAATAGTTCCTCGGTGTTATTGGTAGAAGAAGAGGTTCCTACACCGCCGCTTATACTTACCTGCGCAACCGAAAACTCGGGAAAATTCGATATGTTGATTTTTTGGGTTAACTCTTCTGCCAGAGTGCCGAGATTCAAGCTTACGCCGCCATTCGTGCTGCTTCCCCTTGACACTTCCTCGCCAAAATCATACGGCGTTGAAAATTTATACCCTAAGTTATAGTAAATTTTGTTATTATCTACATCTATCTTATCTGGTAAACCGTCCGCATTGACATCCACGAATTGTACCTTGGTGGAGGAGGTACCCGTGCCCTTTGAGGCTCCCATTGATCCGTTTAAGTGGAATTTCCCGTCTCGGAGACTATTCCCCGCCATCTTTTTCAACTGGGCGGGACATGCTGAGAATGCGATTCCGACAGCTTCAGTAGCACTCTTAAATTCAGAGAAATTCTCTACCTTCATGAGTTTCCCTATACCACCCCAAGGCATACTATACTGGATACCGCCTTTCCCCACAAAATCCGGGTAGCCGTCACCGTTCATATCCATATAATCGACCACTGCGCTATATGAACCGAAAGAGAGTGATTCATTCACCATGATAGCACCCCACGATATACTATGCTGGCTGGAATAACTTTGCTTGCGGACAAAATTGTTTTTACGTGTTTCGCCTTGTTTAAAGGGCAATGAACTATCGTATGCAACAATCTCTTCTACGGCTTGACTGTCCCTTTCTGGCATCGTAATCTCTCGGGCATTGCTGTGTACACTCTTTCCGATACAACCCATATTTCCATAGGCTATATACTGTTCCGTCCGGCTGTCTGCCCGCATCGGAATCCAATAACTGGATGCAGAGAGAGGATCATACGCATTGCTATTAGCAAATTCCGTCTTAAACCGGGACACCAGTGAATCATTCGTACAGGTATGCACAAAAGATGTATCCGTAGTACTAATTTCACTTTCAGGTGGCATCTGTTGAACCGCCCATAATTGCGTATTGACTAATGAGTCTATGATGATTATATCATTTTCTATAGTATCATTAGTATCGATATTCTGATAAGCGAACCCTCCCCAGCCTTTATGCAGAGTTCCGAATAATTTACGATACAATGAAGCCGTATCCTCGATGACCGATGAATATTTCTGAATCTGCACATCCGGATAATACACTACAGTATCTTGGTAAGTTGTTGTAGCAGAACTATCCCTCGGGAAACTGGATATATATTGTAACTTCGGATATAAATGGATATCACTCCAACGAGGTTCGGTGCTCCCCGCTTGGATTGAACTTAACTGAATATATACATTATCCGAACTATCGACATCAAATGGTGCAATAGATAGATTGACAGCTCCTTCTTGCAAAGTATATTCTCTATAGAGTTGAGTATTCTTCATTACTCGTAGGCGAACCGGTTTAGTTCCCTCATTATTCCCCGAAAATGTAAGAATCACTTTACCTTCTTTATAAGCTTGGAAATGCCCGTCTCCTGTGCAAATAAAATCCCTTTCAGAATCATATACTTCCGATTCGCCTCTATATTGAATGATATGATGCCAATTCGTCTTATCAAAACTATTGTTTTCTCCCGAGCGCAGACGGAACATCAGAACATCGCCCTTTTGCACATAAAAAGTACTATCCCACGGGTGCATATCATAATCGCCGGCTCCTAAAGTACTTTCCCTAAGAACGGAGTAGGCATCGGCATGCAGATGAGCACTGTCGTCCTGGACTGTCACGGTGTGACAATGCTGAATACTATACGTTACACCGTCTGCTTTCAATGAATGAGAGCGAGACGCACTGTTGTCCTCTATTAATTGAATGTTATCCGACAAAGTAATTATATCGGACTTGGGAACTACCCATACACGCACGATTTCTATCTTCGGATCAAGGTTGACGGGATGGCAGGTATACTCCAATCTGTAGGCTTTAATAGAGTCTCCCTCTATCTTGTATATCAGATCTCCTTCGTCTGCTGAGAAATCGGCTGAATCGGTTGCCATCATAACTTTCCGCGGATGGCTTTTACCTTCAATTACAGGCGGTTTGGAGGTTTCTTCCTCTATCTCTTGAAATACCATTTCTCGCCCTTCATAATCCAGAGTCTTACCATCAGAATACTCCTTTTTCGGATAGATTATTTCAGGTACGTCTATTTTCTCTGCGCCAATTCCTTGTGGTTCTATCGGTTTGAACTGATCTCTCAAAGCAATGGCTTTTACCGGCACCTCCCGTAACTCGCATTCGATATGTTCATCTACCTCGCCATTCATGATTATACCCTTGTCAGTACAGCCGTTATGGATGGTAATCGTTTGCGTATCAACACCTGTAAACTCGCCGAAATACGGATTGCCATTTTTGTCAAGATAGTTAATCTTGATGCAATCACCATCTATCATGTCCGGCAAACCGTCCGCATTGATATCCGAGAAATAGACATCTGTATAGGAAGTCGTCATTGGATTGCTATAACTGAGATCCGCTCCGAAAGACAATTGTAGTCCCCACGTATGGGTGTCGCTCACTTCATGCGATAATCGGGTTAAACCATAGAGCTGTATTCCATTTTCAAAGTATGACTTGGAGCCTTCTTTCTTTTGTCGGCAGTACCATACCGAGCCACCCTTCTCGAATACTAAATCCTGCAAACCATCCCCGTTTAAATCCAGTAACATGGACTTACGTTCTCCATGACTTCTGTTAAAATCATAATTGGCACCCCCGGAAACGATAGTCGTATTTACATCAAATCCGGGACCTACAGTAAGCGTACCGCCTAAACTCCATCCTGTGCTTTCACTCCTGACCAATTCTTTGCCGGAAGGGTTGTTCAGATAATGGATATTATTCGGATTGAAACGATCCTTCGCCGATGGCGCATCTGCATATGAAAATTCAGTAACACTGGCAGGAATGCTGTTTTCTCCATAGGGTTTTTCTGATGCCATATGCAGTTGCTCCGCCAATCGTCCATTTCCCTTCTCGTACGCTTCTTTAATGGCTAAATTCAATAGTACTGTGTTATATTTCATGTACTTTCCATTTATAATCGTACTCAACTCGCACATATTATCCAACATGAGATAACGCACGGAATCCAACATTACGACTTTATCCAGACGACTTTTATAAAGATTTTCCTTGTTTGGGTCGGAATATTGCATGTAGTACGCCGCGAGATTTTCAGCGCAATTTCCCTCCTTGTTACAATCCGGATGCAGGTATTGTACCAACACATGGCATAGCAGCCTTTCCTCTCTTTGCAAAACTCCCAAACGGCCATTCGTAGAAACATCTTCACGATGGGTATAATCCATTTTTACCCGATAAGTTGGAGCCAGTGCCTTTTTACCGCAGTTCCCCGTGTAGTCAATCTGACGGACATAGATCATATTGCCCTCTTTATCATTAATATATTGTACATAGTTTCCATACACATCCACACTCGCCGTGGCTGCCCAATAAGCAATACAACCGCTGTCTGTTCTAACAACACTGGATTCGTCTATCCCCTCATTATCGGGGTCTTGAGGATTGAACGTGCGTCCATAATAGGTGGTTATGCCATTTCTATCCGTTACTCCCCACCAGTAGTCAGTGGGATTGGTACCATAACGTATGATACGGTCTTGGTTCTTCGTGTCACGGGCATAAAAACGCGTTCTTGCCGTATGGTCTTCTCGACGCTGAAAAACAGTGTCCTGATAGGGAAGGCTTTCTGCCATACCTCTCTCGTTTCTGAATAATACTGGCGCTCCGTTCACTAAATATTGCTCGGTCTCATATATCGGGTCGTAGCGTGGCACTCCCCAGCGCGTATCTATTGTTATAGCCGGAGAGCTCAAACTCCATCCTACTCCTAATACGCCGTTACCGCCCGCACTGCTATAGTGCAGATCGACATTAGGCTGCATCCCATGCCGGCCTTTAGGCAGTTCGATTGGATAAGTCAACTCAGCAGTACCGCGGTTATTGGCAGTCGGAGCCTCTACCATAGGAATACCCTGCATGGGATTTATATCCGGTATGTCAGTCATTGCCGTAGGCACAAAGGCTTTACTTTCTGGCATCTCAGGAACTTTGATAACTGCGTTGGCAAAGTCGGTAAAATGGGTGGTATAGGATATGATGGTATGCGCCACCGTATCAACCGCCACACGCTCCAAACGGTACCAGTTAGTGTTATCGTCACTATAGTAGGTATAGACATCGGTAGGGGCATAGCCCATAGGAATACGCGACGGATCGTATGCCAGCGTGACAAGCGCCGGAGCATCTTCCGAGAAATGCTCTCCGTTAGGTAATAGCCGCACGCCATCGCTCAACAGGCAGACATTCTCCATATTGGAGTGCATTCTCATCCCACTTTTATACGGCAATATGGATACCTGTATATCCACTCCATGCAACAGGCTACCGCTGTCTGCTGTAAGAGAGAAGTTCGGCAGTTGGATATCTACCGGCGAGGACGCCTCGTAGGAAAAGATTCCCTCATACGGATTAACCAACCGGCTGTTATCAGCAACTTGCTCGGAGAGATTTTCTGCATAAGATGGGGCTAAAGCCATTGACAGAATCAAGCCCAATGATAAGTTAGCGATAATGTTCTTCATATTTGTTCGTATTTTGATTTTATAAATAAACTACAAATCATCAATATAGTTAGTAAACAAAGACCATTCTTGTGCTGTCTGGAAGAGATGTTTGCTTCCTTTTGGGATATGTACAGGAATATCATTTTTCACTCCCTCAAATACCGGTAGCGAGTTAATATCTCCAGTGAGAACGGGTGGCTTTGGAGAATATACATATACTTCTTTCAGACCTTTACATCCTCCAAAAGCAAAATATCCAATAGAATCTACGCTTTGAGGAAGAATAACGCTTCTAAGTCGTGTACACCCTTCAAATGCACCATCTTCAATAGTAACAACATGACGGGGTATCTCAATACTCCTAAGATTCCAGCATCCTTCAAATGCTGAGGATCCTATTCTTTGCAAACCATCAGGTAACTTTATTGACCGCAAGGATTTACACAAACGGAAAGCCCTTTCATATATATGACTAATTTCGTCTGGGATTTCTATAGTTTGCAGTGAGATGCATGAAGAGAATGCTTCGCCTATAATGAATTTTAGTTTGCGAGGAAGGCGAACTTCTTTCAAATATTTGCATCCCCTGAAGGCATCAGTTATATCGGTTACATAATATACTTCTTTATTAAGATAGATACTATCTGGGATATATACTTTCCCTGAATATAACTTAAGCCGTTTTTTATACCCGTCAGGTGGGACTACCAATGCGTTACCCTCATGGACTTGATATATGATGTCCTGAATCTCTATCTTTGGTGAAACTTGAGCATACAATGTTCCCATGTAAAGCACAAAAAAGGATAACACTACTATTTTAGGAGATATTTTCATTTGTCGATATTTTTATATTGTTGTTCACATTGTTTTAAAAATTGTTCTAATCCTTCGCCTTTCAATTTACTTTGTACAAACCTTGTCATGGCGCCTTCTTCTCCACTAATTGTCATTATCTGTTTACCTTTGTAAAAAACATTCCAATTGCCACCATCTTTAACATATTCATTCCCTTTTTCATTTATAGCGACCGGAGCTGTGGCTGATATTACTACAGAGCCGGATACTTCTTTTATCCCTGATAATTGGCGAGCAATAGAATTTTTCCCATTTCCGGCATAGCAGGAATAAAGTATGAAAACAGAAGAATGGCTATTTTGGGCTGAAAGATATGGACTACGTTCAAATATTGCATACAATTTGTCAGGGCTACTAATAAAAGCAAACTTGTCATATATACCTGTTCCTTCGCGGTTCCCGTGTGCAAATAGTTCAAAAACATTGTACCAATCAAGAGCACCTATTGATTTTCCTCTTATAGCCATCCCCCTTTCCAAATGACGGGTTGTTGTTAACATCTCATTTTTGGTAGTTTGAGACAATGATTTGTTTTTCTTAATTTGCATTTCAGAAGCAAGCCCGCCGACAATCCACTCCCTTCCATCCGGGTCGACATATTTCACCGGATTCCACCCGCAATACGCATAAGGAGATATGTTTGGATATTTGTCTGCTAAAGGATCTACCGATAGCCATTTTCTTATATTATCAGTATGGTTGGTTCTATTATAATCCAATGTTTCTTGGTATTTCTGCATGTATTCTTCTTGCGTATAAGCATAAAAGCCCATTTCTTCGTATGCCTTAATTTGTTGCTGTATATAATCATACTCACGTCCAAATACGGGGTCATTTCGCAACTCGGCAATCGAACGGAAACCTTTGTTCCACGCCTTCTTCTTCATCTGATATTCCAGATCTCCTATTCTTCGGGAGTGCAGGTTATCCGCGTAATGGTATTGTAGCCCCAATGTATAGCATTTTCGAACAAAATCATTGGAGTAAAAGCCCGTCTTCCGCTCATAGACACATAATAAATCGAAGAGGCATTGTACAACCGTTTCTTTGTTGGTGAGATTCGTCATATATAGCCCGCTACGGATGGCATTTTCATTCACATGAAAACTCTCCATTATAAAGGAGGAACGGGAATATGTACCGGTCGTTGTTTCGTAGTTCCACCATTTGCCTTCAGCATCCTGATGCCGTATATAGAGATGAAGCGGGGCTAAAGCAATGTATGCCTTTGCGCCTACTTTATCAGCGATAATCTTATAGAGATATGGCAACGAGTGACATGTGCCCATACCGGTTTTTAGCAGATTGGTTACCATACCGCCGGTCAGCCCCACATCTTCTATCAGCGACATCTTGTCGTACTCAAAAGGATGATAATTATTAAGCGGGCATGCCTGTGTGTAAAAAAGATATATCGCGTAATTGAGCGCAACATCAGGTGTCGGAGCAGAAACAGCGGGAGAGAGAGCCATACGTTGGACACCGGAAGCGATGCGCTCTAACTCCGCAAGATAGGCGGAATGATTCAGTTGACCGTCATACATACAATTCTCCACCGCAAAAACAGCTTCCGCAAAGTCCAAAGGGCGCTTATCCGATAGCATATCCTCTATCATCTTATATGCTTGCTCATAGCGATAATGTCCCTCATAGCGAGAGGTATCATTCTCATCCCATGCAAAATTAGCTATCGGGTTTTCCGATTGGAACACATACTGCGGCTTGGCATACACGTTAATGGATACCAGATACAATAGGGGCAAAAAATATGTATGGTAGTATTTCATTAACAAGATTAATAGTGATAGTTACATATAAATAATGTATTAGTTGTGGTATCTATTACCACGACTGTCTTCTCAAAAAAATCATTATGGAGTTGTAATGTATCTTGCATGATTATTTTGAAATAACCAGCATCGCTATTACAACATTTCTCATATTCCTGCACTAAAGAATTATTAGATAGATAAGATGCGCTTTCTAATACTACGGCTTTCAAGGATGAATGTTCGGATAAAGAATGCCATCCGGTCCAATTTACTACACTATTAGCTAACACATATTTTTCAACAACATACCATTCTCCGATTGCGTTAGATTCATACCTTTTTGATGAGATGACGCTGACCTCACTGACACACAAAATGTCTAAGAGGTGTTTCTCATACTTATTCACGCATGAAAACATGCTGATAAGAAAGATGAATAATACTATACGTATTTTATTTGACTTTTCCTTGTCCATAATAATATATGTTAAATGGTGTTCCCTTTCCAGCAACCATCGAACCTATTTGAGTTGCAATATTTCTAAACCCTCGCCCCCTCTGCATATCAAAATCATAAATGTCTAATAGCCCATTTTTATTGCCTATCCTCACCGTTCCTCCATTATCTATCAAAGTTACCTGAATAGTGCCATATACCAAACCTGTTTGGATATTAAGATTTTTAGGATCTAGGAAATTAACATGTTTAGAAGATCCAATGGCAGAAAAATCAGATTTCGAAAGAGGAGATAAATCAACTTTAGCAGCGTCAACGTACAACGGATTACCATTTCCATTTCGATACCAATTATTTGCCTCAGAAAGATTTAATTGCCCATCCCAGTCTGGTCTATTTGATAGTCCATTATAGTTTTCCTGCATAGAGTTTCTATTTTCTTTATTCAGAAATTCAACCCCCACATCAAATCCTTCAGCTACATCTTTTTCCATTCCTTGTGTAAATAACTTTGAATCCATAATAATCGGATTTCCTTGCAGTCCATTTTCGTCTGTACCAAGAAGATTTCCATCCAAATCATAGACCGGCCTCATTCCATCCGGATCGACATACTTCACCGGATTCCAGTTGCAATACGCGTAGGGGGTGATATTCGGATACTTGTCGGCTAAGGGATCCACAGACAGCCATTTGCGGATGTTATCTGTAATAGGCGGAGACACCTCCGGCGCAAACGAATCAAACGGCGTCTGTGCGTATGCATAGATACCGAGCAGCCAAAGGGTTATTAATGCTATTCGTTTCATGGTGAGGAATTTTAAAGATGTTATTGTATATTCGTCGGAATAGGTACCGCCCCGATAATCTGGTTGTTAACTATTATCTCAATGTACAAGACGGAGCTCGGCAACGCGCTGATATCGATGGGACTCATGCTGGACAAAGTAGAGAGGTACTTAGCTGTATTGTCATATAGATAAAGGTAGAATATCTGCCCGTCAGGAAAACCATTGACGGTAATCTTTTTACCGGATGGATCTAATACAATGCTTGTCTCTGAATCGCCATTTACTGACGTAACATCCAAAGGAGAATCATGTGCTATCGGATCATGAGGAAGACCATGTATCTGGATTTGCGACACCGGCTCTGCATCATCTATTGTGAAATAGCATATACTGTCCTGCCCTATAGAATCCGGCTTAATCAGTTGCGGAAGTAGTCCGTTTTCATTTGTGACTATCAATCGTAAGGAATCCACCATACCTATTTCTGATAACGATAATTTAAGAGAGATAGGTCTCCCGTACCGGACGGACTGCCGCATACGCCATGTACATTGCAGCGAATATAAGCCATCCGGTTCGGGACTCCATTCTAGGGAACCTCCATCATCGCCGAGTAATATATACTCACCGGGCAGTAGCGTATCTGCGGAGAGTAACATTTGTGCATTTTCTTTCGTTTCTGATACATTGCTATACCATCCATATAGTGTATCATTCCCGACTCCTATCACATGATGGTAAAAATCCTCATCTACTCTCGGATTCCACAACGTATCGCCTACCGGAGACAAATAAGGAGCGTAATCCAGCGTAATACCATATTTAAGAGCAAGGTATGCTTGAAATGAACCGGACGCAAGGAGCGGTACCTTTCTGCCAAAATAAGCAATCTCTTCTATTTCTATCGCGGCATGAATCGTATCCGTAAAAAGACTTGAACTATCCCGCTTATACACTACTTGTTCTCCAAACCGCAAAGTATGTGTTTTGGTACTATCAATATGCACACCGCTATGGTAAGCGTAAACACACCAATGAGAGAAATCTGAAGAATTATGAGAAGATATTGTACCAAACGGAAAAATATAAATACCATTAGTTAGAACCGCGAAAGAAACAGTATCATCTTCCGTAAAACTCCAAAGACATTCGGTGCTATCCGGCTGCAAAGAACGTATGACGGCATACATTGCGTATTCGTCTGTCCATGAGATACTATCCTCAAAGGGAATCTGTATCATTGTATCCTGTCGATGCCAGACCTCCGGATATACGAAATACGCATCATCCGGCAATGAAGCAAGCATAGCAATAGGTATGCAAAGAAGCATGTAGATGATGAGTTTGCGCATAGTATAGGGATGAGTTTATAGTACCACGAATTGACCTATAAGTGCCCCGCCTGCGGTCTCAATGCGCAAAACATACACACCTGCATTGGTGATTTGCTCACTCAGCGTGGAGGTGAATCCCCGGTTAACTACTACGCTTCCTGTAGAAGCATTGACTACAACCGCCTGCGCAACAGGGATAGCTTCTTCCTGTTTGAGGACGGTTAATGAGTTGCCATTGATTGTTGCGCGGAAGTTGTTTGGGCGAGGAGGTGTAGGAACTGATTGTTCAGGATCATCTAATGGATTGTCACCTGGGAGAATACCCATTTCTACCACTTCCGTTAAAGGAATCTCCATTTCTTCTGCGCGTAATGCGCACGGCAGCAAGATGAGCAACATCAGCGCCGATGTAAGTAAAAATTTTCTCATTGTAATAGAATATTAAGTTTAACATTGGGCGCATAAATCAATGCGCCGCCAAACCAGTTTGATTTGACGGCACAAAATTACTGCTTTTAGGCGAAGTGACCAAAAATAAATGTGGGAATTTGCAAATGCAGAACACACACAGAATCAGCAAGTTGATACAAAATCAATGTGGGAATTTTTGTTCGGATTACTTCTCAACAGCCAATTTAAGCAGAAAATCATGTAGATTTTTGCCTGTCGTGCCTAATTTTTTTGCTGTATGGTCTTTCAGTTTTCCTACTCCATTTAGGGCGTACGGAAGAGTTTGCGCTATCTCATTTCTGCTCAATTCAAGTAGTACAAGAATACATAATCGGGTTTCTGTCTCATTCAAAATATGCCGGTTACGTAATTTTGAAGCCAACATATAGAATTGTCTGTCGATAATCCGACACATGGCATCAAAATCATTCCATGCCAATGTATTTGCCCGTTTGCTATCGTTTCGCAATAGTTCGCATTTTTCTTTTATTTCATTTTCTATGCGTCGTTGCTCTGCCAAATAGCGTTCAGACAATTCGTCTTTCTTTTCCTGTATAGTGTTGGCGGTTTTCTCCAAGACTTCTATCTTTTGGGTGAGTAGTTCTTGCTTTTTACGCTTTCTATATACGTATGCACCAATGATACATGCAATAATAGCCACCGTTGCAAAAATGGCATACAGCCACCGCAAATCCGGCTTGCGATCCAAGTCTTGCTCTAATAGCTGAACGGATTGGGATAGTTTTCCTTGGCGAATAGATAATAATTTCTGAGTATCAGATCTTTCCGCTGCAGTCTTGAGGACTGATTGTTTGTCTTTCGTTTCATCGTCATTGGTAAGAATATACAACGCATTATTCAATTCCTCTAATGTTGGATCTTCTTGCAGGACTAGTTCCGCATAACATATGGCAGAATCCCTTATTCCCATATATGAATAGGACTGTGCCAATAACAATGCTGCCGCCGATTCTTCTCTCATTTTATGGCTGAGAAATACATAATATATAACAGAATCGTATTCTTGCGTCTTTAGACAAGCTTGGGCTTGGGAAACATAACAATGTGATTTTAATATGTCATCTTCATTATTGAGGTTTATTAGTTTATTCGCAATAAAAAAGCAACTATCTTTTTTCCCTTGCTCCGCCAATTCAAATGCCATATCATTCAAGGCATAATAATATGACAAAGTGTCTCCGTTTTGGAGGAACATATCTGCGGAGCGTTCAAACATGTCATACGAGAGTTGGAAATCCCCCGCCAAATGGCAGATGTCGCCTATATTGCTATATACTCTTCCTAAGATATGGTAGTCTTTTGTGCCGGAACGGGTGGCATCGATGAACGCCTGCATGGCAGCAACAGGGTCGTCCTTCTCACGCAAAAGACGACCGTAATGATAGCAGGCATGTGCGTATTCTGATTTCTGACGGCTGAATGCTGACAGCTCCTTCAATCTCTCGTATGCTTGTGCGAGGGTGGCGCTGTCGCCTTCGTCCACACCGTACATCTTGCCCTTGTGCCACAGACTATCCGCATGCGCCACAACCTCCTGCGCCTCGTGGAGGGACATAGTTGTATTGCTGCAGCGGCATGAAGCGAGTATAGCTATTGTGACTATTATGATAATATGCCCAAAGAATGAACTTTTCACGCTGCAAAGATACAGATTTTTGATGATATATGCAAGAAAAAATGGATTTTTCTTCGTATGCGCTTGCATATGTCATTTTTTTGTAGTACCTTTGCACACGGATTATGTTTTTTTATGAAAAAACATTCCGCCGGTGCTATTTGAAAGAATGAAAGAAGCAACAAAAAAGCATCTACGTCTGTAGATGCCTTTGCGCTCCCTCTAGGACTTGAACCTAGGACCCCCTGATTAACAGTCAGATGCT